>JAEEGL013657709.1_pt1 | contig 142279 bp, 140 predicted proteins | sample 9134231 | NCBI WGS metagenome assembly JAEEGL01 (sample SAMN16246548, study PRJNA631951) | gut metagenome | biome: gut microbiome; feature: rumen; material: fiber-attached | host: Bos | place: Iran: Karaj | collected 2018-10 | reverse complement strand
GAGAAATACAGTGATACCAATCATTTATTTTGTTGTTCTTTTTGAATAGCATACTCTTCTCTCCCCAAGTTACATAGCTATATATTTTGAGAATTTATATAAATTATGATACCATTTTTTCCTGAACTTTTTAACACTTTTTCCAAAAAAATCAACCATTTGAAGGATTATATGGTGTACCAGTTGGCATAATTTGTTGCAAATGGCAAAAAGTGTCCACGTACATATTTGTCGTGTTTAACAACACGACCTACTTTAGGTAATCTAAAAGTGTGCAAATTAAACGGTAGACTGAAGTCTACCCTGCCTACTTAGAAATATAGATGGGTAAGAGGTGTAGTTCGTGTTGTAAAATACGACAAAAGCAGTCTGTAGCAGATGCAAAAAGGTACTTTTGCACCAATGCTACACGCTTGCTTTACCTACCATACGTTACTGATTCTTTGGTTTAATACCATAATTTATTTCAAGAATTTTTGCTATCGTTTTTGGAAAATGTTGTTGTAATAATGCACTTTCAAGAGAATTCAAATCAGTAGCATTCTGAATAGAATTTGTTTCCGCTGATAGTTCTTCGAGTCCGCCACCTTGAGAATAACTTAAATCGGTAAAATATTGTATAAGATATATATCATTTGGATTAATAGATAATAGTTCTTTTTTATAAATCTCGGATAATTCACTATTATTTTTATCAAATCTTATATGTCCAATTTCATGATTTACTATATTGTTATCAGTATGATAAAGCATCATGGTTAAAGAGTTTTGAGCAATTTCGCCCCCTTTATTTTTATTATTACTTATGTCTAGGTTTAAGGTAATATCATTAGTCAAAATTTCGTATATATTTGATGCATCCATATTTTTTAATAATTCATATAAATTCTTATAATTTGGTGATTCTTTATTTACTTCAATTAATTCATCTAAATTTCCCGTAATAAGTTCTTTTATTCCTGATGGGTCAATTTTAATTACCTGAATATTATCTCCATTAACAGTTGTTTCAAAAGTGAATTTTTTACCGTTGATATTCTTTTTAACTATATTACCGTTACTTTTTCTTTCTGTCTCAATTTTTGAATTAATAATTTCTTTCCCGTTATCATCTTTTATAATAAAATCTACTTCCGTCCTATTATCATCAATATGTGTAAATTTTTTTGTAATATTTTGAGTTTCAAAAAAATCGACGGTTTTGCCATTAACGGTATCTAAGTATTGATTTAATTTTATTTTATCTGAATGGGGATCTATAGAGAGAATTTTCCACTTATCGTTTTTCAATTCTGCTATGGTAACTTCTCTGTCTGCTTTTTGAACCATTTTTTGAAGTTTATTATTATTAAAATATTTTTTTATATATCCGTCTTTTGTTTGTATAAGGTAATATTGATTTCCTTTTTCATCTATTTTTTTCCCTTGATAAACTGCTACTATATCATTGTCCTTAACTATATCATAAAACCCATGATCATCTGTAATTGATGCAATATTTCTGAATAACGATTCTACTGCAACAGGGAAAGAACCTTTTACCGCTTGATTATACGTTAATGTATTTTCATTAGAATATGTATGCAACTTCGCTAAACCATTTTTTGATAAAAGTAAAGGAATTTGTGCTTTTAAGGGAGGGTTAAAATATCTTTTGTTTATCATATTTGCATCTAACCCGCTTATGTTTAAAATACTTTCTGTTTTATTCATTTTTCCATTATTAAAAGAATATTGTTTTTTTATTAAATAATTTTTCTCAAACGGAATTGTTATATTTGAAGAAATTAATTTTCCTTTTTTATAAAATTCCATTGTTTCAAAATATCCTGCTTTGTTATTGTTTATATTTCTTTGTTCAAGTAATAATTTATTGTTTTTATCATAAGTTCTTGTACTTATGATTGTCATATTAGGATTATTAGGATGATTACTTTTAATAATTTCAACTTTTCTACCCAACGGATCAGTTGTAATTGTTTGCTCGATTATATCTTTTGGATTAATTATTAATTCCGGTTTTTCTTCTTTTGGTTCATATCCTAAATGTGAAAATTCTTTCAAGGCTTTAACAAATGAATCTATTTCTTCTTTATTTAATATTCCGTTTCTGTCAATATCATAAATATTTGCTTTTAATAAAAAAGAATTGCCGCCCATTTGATGCGTTAATTTTAATAAATTAAATTCTACATCAGAGAAAGTACCGTCATTATTAACATCAAGAAGTTTTAATGCTTTTAATTTTTTATCGTTTAAAGATAAATTCCCTTCTTTATCTATGAATAAATTGAATGCCTCAAAATCATTATCACTAATCGGATTTTCCGTTTCAAAATTTAGAGCACTAAATAAACTTGTTGTTTCTTTTTGCGCTTTACCATTTTCAACCGCTTTTTTCAAAATAGTTACTTTCTCAGCATTTTGAACATTAACTTTATTAATTCCCATATAAAATTCCTTTCTTTTGTACACCCTATGCTCATAAACAAATCCATGCCTATAATTTATTAAAAATTTTTTTTACAAAAATATTGCCAAAATAGTTACGCATTATGTAATTACTTGTTTAGTTAGCAAATAGCTGTGAAAATTGCGATGAAATGGAATATTTTGTATGAGCAAATATGAAATTTACAATTCTTTACAAAATACAAGTAACTCTTCGGCTAAAATCTGCTTATACAGAGGTTTTTAGAAAATAAAAAAATTTCCCCCTCTAAAAAAAATGATTTTTTTCAATTTTGAGGTTTAAAAAAATATTTACGTGGTAAGAAAATAGTGTGAGTTATACACTATCAAAAATCTTTAGGAATATAATTGAATAAACAGTTTATTGAGAATATAAAATATCAATACGAAAAAAGAGAAGAAGAAATCTTAAGTAAATATGCATGTAAAAGCTGCGATACAAAAGGCAGAGAAGTTCCTATCGAAGAATGTTTTTTAAGAACGGTTTTTCAACGTGACAGAGATAGGATTATTCATTCAAAAGCTTTTCGCAGATTAAAGCACAAAACACAGGTTTTTTTGTCTTCTTTTGGTGACCATTACCGGACAAGATTAACTCATACACTTGAGGTTTCTCAGATTTCAAGAACAATAGCAAGAGCGCTCAGACTGAATGAAGATTTGACCGAAGCTATCGCTTTGGGGCATGACTTGGGGCATACTCCGTTCGGTCACACCGGTGAAGAAGTTTTGAACAGTATATTGCCTTGGGGATTTAGGCATAATCAACAAAGCATAAGAGTAGTTACTGTGCTTGAAAATTTAAATTTAACAAAGGAGACATTAAACGGTATTGAGCATCATACGGGTGAAACTTTGCCTTATACTCTTGAAGGACAGGTTGTTAAAATTTCTGACAGAATTGCTTATCTTAATCATGATGTTGATGATGCTTTGCGTGCGGGAGTAATTAATATTGATGATATTCCTGTTTCTTGCAAAGAGTATTTCGGAAGCGCTAAAGGTGAAAGTATAACCAAAATGGTCTGCGATATTATAGAAAACAGCTATGAAAAAGATATAATATTAATGTCGGATGAATGTCTGGAGCAAATGAATATTTTTAGAGATTGGATGTTTAGTAATGTTTATATCGGTTCCAAAGCAAAAGTTGAAGAACAAAAGGCAAAAAAAATTATTTTTGAGCTTTTTGAATATTATCTGAACCTTTTAAAAGAAAATTGTCATGGTGATTTTTGTGAAGAAAACATTTTAAAACAAACAGTTTCTGATTATATTGCAGGTATGACAGACAGATATGCACTTAAAAAATACAAGAAAATTTATCTTCCTTCTATGCACCAAGAAACAGTTAATGATAACTTTTTATTTACATTATTAGAAGAAAACAGAAAACTCCAAAGGGAAAAACATGAGCAGCAATAATTCTACAATTGAATTAATAAAAGACAGAATAGATATTGTTGATATAGTATCTGAGTATGTTGCCTTGAAAAAGAACGGAAATAATTATTGGGGTTTATGTCCTTTCCATAATGAAAAAACTCCCTCTTTTAGTGTAAACAGAGATAAAGGTATTTTTAAATGTTTTGGCTGCGGGGCGGCAGGTGATGCAATAAGCTTCCTTATGAAAATTAACAATCAAACTTTTATGGAAGTTATGCAAGAGCTTGCGTTTAAGTATGGCATTGAATTAAAACTTGACGGGCATGCTTCTTCAACAAGCGAAATAAAAAAGCAGATGCTTGAAGCAAACAAAATAACTTCAAAATTTTATACGGATTATCTGAAAACACAAGATAAAGCATTAAAATATCTCGAAAACAGAAAAATTAAACCTGAAACAATTAATGAATTTTTACTTGGTTTTGCGCCAAAAGGATATGATGATTTATATAATTTTTTGGTAAAAGATAACAAATTTAAGGCTGAAATATTGGAGCAAGCTGGACTTATTTCTCAAAAATCCGATGGTAAAGGCTATATCGACAAATTCAGGAACAGAATAATTATTCCTATTTTGGATGATAAAGGAAATGTTGTGGCTTTTGGCGGAAGAATTTTTGAAGAAGAAAACGGCCCTAAATATCTAAATTCCAAAGAAACACAAGTTTATAATAAGAGCAAAACTCTCTATGGATTGTATCAAGCTAAAGAAGCTATTAAAGAAAAAGATTATGCTGTTATTATGGAAGGTTATTTTGATGTTATTACGGCACAGGATAACGGAATAAAAAATGCGGTAGCTTCATGCGGAACATCTTTAACCTTGCAGCACGTAAGATTATTAGGAAAATATACAGAAAATAAAAGAATATATCTTGCTTTTGATGCGGATTTAGCAGGTCAAAATGCAATAAAGAGAGGAGCGGAGCTGGTTAAAGAAGAATTCTCCGCATTGGGAGATATAAAACAATTTGATACCAGTTTTGCAAATTTGAATGTGAAAGATGACTATGCATGCGAAATTAGAGTTGTTTCTACCTTTTCTGGCAAAGATCCTGATGAATTCATTAAAGAAAAGGGTGCAGAAGCTTATCTTGAATGTATAGAAAAAGCACCGCTTTTATTAGATTATCAGATACAAAGAATAATGAATACTGATGTAAATAAATTAACTCCTCAAGAAAAATTGAAAATAACAAAAGAATTAGCTCCAATTTTGGCACAAATTAATAATCGGATAATTTTTGAAGAATATATCGGAAAAATTGCTCTTGAATTAAAATTGGATAAAAACTCGCTGTATCAAGAAATTAATGTACTTAAAGGAAACAGTATTCCGTTAAAAAAATATCAAATTAAAAAATCAAATGTAACAATTTCTTCAAATAAAGAAATTATGTATCAAAAAAATTTATTGAGCTTGTATTTTATAAATGAGGAAAAAATATCATTCACATGGCTGAATGAAAAACTAAAGGAAACAAAATTTTATGATGCAAACTTAATAGCAATAAAACAAGCGATAGAAGAAATTTCATCAAATGAACTTACCGTAAAAGGTTTAATTGACAAATTGATGTTACATTTTTCTCAAAATGACGATGTAAAAAAAGATTTAGCAGATATAATTTATTCTATCGATGACAAAATTCCTCTTATAAAATCCGGCTTGGTTGAGGAATATGTAATTGAAAATACTAATAGGCTAAGACGGCATGAACTTAGTTTAATAGAAAAAGATTTGATAACAAAACAAGAATCAGATGAAAATTTAGCAAAAGAATACCAACAAAAGCTGAAAGAGTATCTGGAAGCGAGGTAAGATTGGAGAATGCAAGATGAAAAGAAAAAACGAAGAAGATGAAATGATAATAGCAGATAGTAACTATGATGTAACAGAAAGCATGACTGATATATTGGGTGCTGATGCTGACGAAATTGACATATACTCAAGATCAGGTGCTGTTGGTGTTGTTGATGAAAATAGTATGACTGATGAAGTTGAAGAAGATACTGAAGAATTAACTATACCTAAAGGTGTTGTCGTTGATGATCCGGTCAGAATGTATTTAAGAGAAATCGGCAGAATAAAATTATTAAGCGGCGAACAGGAAATCGAACTTGCTAAGAAAATTAATAACGGCGGAAAAGCAGGTGAAATAGCTAAGAAAAAATTAGTCCAAGCTAACTTACGTTTAGTTGTTAGTATTGCTAAAAAATATGTCGGCAGGGGCATGCTCTTCTTAGATTTGATACAAGAAGGTAATCTCGGTTTAATTAGAGCAGCTGAAAAGTTTGATTATGAAAGAGGTTACAAATTTTCTACTTATGCAACATGGTGGATTAGACAAGCTATAACAAGAGCTATAGCAGATCAGGCCAGAACCATAAGAATACCTGTTCACATGGTAGAAACTATAAATAAATTGAAAAAAGTAACAAGAAAACTTGCGCAAGATTTAAGTAGAAAACCTACGGAAGATGAATTATCAGAAGCCATGGGTATTTCTATTAATAAATTGCGTGAAATTGTTAAAGTTGCACAAGAACCTTTGAGTCTTGAAATCCCTATCGGAAAGGAAGAAGACTCAAGATTGGGTGATTTTATTGAAGATAAGGATGCTGATGCACCTGTTTTAACAGTTGCGCATGAACTTTTAAGAGAAGATTTACATGAAGTTTTAGGAAGTCTTTCTCCTCGTGAAAGAGATGTTTTGAGATTGCGTTTCGGTATGGATGACGGCAGACAAAGAACACTTGAAGAGGTTGGACAATTGTTTGGGGTTACTCGTGAAAGAATCAGACAAATAGAAGCAAAAGCTTTAAGAAAACTTCGCCATCCAAATCGCAGCAAAAAATTGAAAGAGTATGTAGAAGTTTAAATTAAAATACTTAGGGGGTGGGCTGCCAAAATGACAGCCCCTTTTTTTTATCTTTGGCTCAATGCAGAGTAATTTAAATATTTTGCATTTATCATGATTTTTAATAAAAATTAATATCTTTGCTTCATGGAGGAAATACGTATATGATATCCATGGGAGATTGTTTATTTGGGAAAAAATGAGTAAACTTTTTAGATTAGTTACAAGAAGTGATTTTGATGGCTTAGTATGTGCTGTTATACTTAAGGAATTAGGTTTAATAGATGATATAAAATTTGTTCATCCAAAGGATATGCAAGATGGACTTGTGGAAATAACTAAAAATGATATCATAACCAACCTTCCTTATAATGAGAACGCATATTTGGTTTTTGACCATCATTTTAGCGAAATTATGAGATTGGACGGGCAAACCAGAGAAAACCATATTATAGATCCATTGGCACCTTCTGCTGCAAGAGTTGTTTATAATTATTACGGTGGCGAAGAAAAATTTTCATCTCAATGGAATGATATGATGTCTGCGGTTGATAAAGCTGATAGTGCGCAGTTTACTACAGAGGATATTCTTCATCCGCAAGGCTGGGTACTGATGAATTATCTTATGGATCCTCGTACAGGACTTGGCAGATTTAAGGATTTTAAAATTTCAAATTATGCTTTAATGATGAATTTGATTGATTATTGCAAGGATCACACTATAGACAAAATATTGCAAATTCCTGATGTTGTAGAAAGAATTAATTTATACAATGAGCAAACGGAAAAATTTAAACAGCAAATAAATAGATGTTCAAAAGTTTACGATAATCTTGTTGTGCTTGATTTGAGGAATGAAGAAACTATATATGCCGGCAACAGATTTATGGTATATGCTCTTTTTCCTGAATGTAATATCTCCATTCATTGTTTATGGGGATTAAAAAAACAAAATACAGTTTTTGCTACCGGTAAGTCAATTATTAACAAAACCTCAAAAACAAATGTAGGAAAACTTATGTTATGTTATGGCGGCGGCGGGCATGAAAATGCCGGCACATGTCAAATAGATAACAAAAATGCAGATAATGTTCTTATGAATTTGATACACAAAATAAATTTTGACGGTTAGACCTTGGAGAGATTAATGAGAAGAAATCTAAATTATAATTATATAGAAGAGCTTGAGGATAATTCGGTTATAACCGAGCATAAACCGAAGATGCGGAAAAGAATAACAAAGAAGAAGCAAACGAACTTCCTTCTTATCTGCTTATTAATAGGCGTAATGTTATTTGTTTGTCTGCCTGTTTGTAAACACATTTATAACTATCTGTTTTTTAATTCTATAAGAAACAGAAATCTTAATTTTAATGCGGAAAGTATATACAATAATTCGCAAAGAATATTTTTTAATTCAGAACTTTTTGGCAGACAATTTTTAGCTCCGGTAAATTTAAAGTCGCCTAATATGACTCAGATGAATTTGAATTATGAAATGAAAAATTTAAAACAGAGAATAAATTCTTTGTTGAATAATTATCCTAAACTTACTGCCGGTATATTCATTTATGATATACAAACAGGTAATTATGTTGCAATAAACGGGGATAAACAATTTTCTGCGGCAAGCATAATAAAAATACCTATTCTGCTCCAGTTATTTAGAAGCATAGAATCTGGCTCAAATGATATACATTCTATTATAGAAATGACTCCGTATTTTAGAGCGGAGGGTTCAGGTTATCTTCAGTATAAACCCGACAAATCAAAATTTGAAATAGAAGAGCTTGCTCAATTGATGATGAGAATGAGTGATAATTCCGCAACAAATATGATTTTGGCAGAAATAGGCGGTATGCACGAATTTAATGCAAGTCTTAGAAATTGGGGCTTTAATAAAACTTATATGAAAAATTGGCTCCCTGATATAACTGGAACAAATGTAACTACTCCAAAAGACATGGCTACCATTTTATATAATGCGGATAACGCTGAGTTTTTAAGCTTGGAAAGCAGAGCTAAAATTGTGGAAATAATGAGTAAAGTAAAGAACAGAAGCCTTTTATGCCAAGGTTTGCCAGAAGGGGTTGGTATTTATCATAAAACCGGCGATATAGGTGAAATGCTGGGTGATGCAGGAGTTGTTTCAATGCCTAATGGAGAAAGATATATTATAGTTACTCTGGTAAAGAGGAATTGGAATGATTACAGTGCAAGAGAGCTCATTAATTCTATTTCTTCAGTTACCTATAATGCTTTTGCTTCAAAAGATTTTTAAAATAAACAGTTTGTGATATTGATTGTTTGTACGAGGTTAAATTCTCTGATTTGTTGTTTTTAATCAGATGAATTTTTATGCTGAAATCTTCTCAAACCAACTATCTATGGAATATGTTAAGAAAAATGTTAAGTTTATTTTACAAATCTTTACATAAAAATAATAAAAAAAGCAATTATAAAATGTATATCGTTTTTATATATATAAGAGAGAAAAAATAAATACATAGAGAGTAAAATTCCCAATTAACCACAAAGGAGAGAAGCATGACAGTAGCAGCCCTAAATTGTCAGATGCTTGCTTTGACAAGCTACAAAGCTGACATTGAATTCAAACTTCAAAGAATTATGGACCAAAGGCAGTATTTGGCGTACAAAACAATTGGTATTTCTAATGCAAAAGCAAAAGCTATGCAAGAGGAAAATGATGCGGCACAAACAGCATTGCAGCAACAGGAATGTGTTATTCAAGCATACGATAAGATATGCGAAATGTATCAAGGTAACTTGGAAACACAGCAAAAAGCAGCCGCAACAGAACTTGAATCAGTACAAAAACTCTTAGAAACAAACGTTAAACGAGAATTCAAGATTAACGCATAGTTTTTAAATTTTCAATTCCTAAATTTTCCAATTATTATCTATTTACAAAATAGCCTGCTTAATATACTCTATAATTATGGAGTTATAAGGAGTTTAAGTATGGCAAAAGATTGTAGCTTTGATGTAGTATCTGAATTTGATGCACAAGAACTTTTAAATGCGCTTGACCAAACTAAGCGTGATATTTCTGCGCGTTTTGATTTAAAGAATTCAAACTCAGAGATAGAATTAGAGGCAGGAAAATCCATTACAATAACTACTAATGATGAAACCAAATTAAAAAATATTTTAGACATTTTGCAATCTAAACTCGTAAAAAGAAATTTAAGTATTAAAATATTAGACCCCCAAAAAATAGAAAATGCCTTAGGCGGTAATGTAAGACAGGTATTTAATCTAAAGAAGGGGTTAACACAAGAACTTGCTAAAAAAATTGTTGCCGATATCAAAAATTCAAAATTGAAAGTCCAAGCAGCAATTCAAGGTGAACAAGTCAGAGTTACCGGAAAAAGCAAAGATGATTTGCAAATGGTAATAAAACTATTAAAAGAAAAGGAAGATGTTTATGATATTCCTTTGCAGTTTACTAATTACAGGTAAGATATGAAAGTAGGAATAGTAAATTTTGGGTGCCCCAAAAATCTTGTTGATGTTGAACTCATGACCGGTATTTGTATTGATTATGGTTATGAAATTACTCTTAATCCTGAGGAAGCAGATATAGTCATTGTAAATACTTGTGCTTTTATTCATGATGCGCAAAAAGAGAGTTTGTCTGCGATTTTTGATTTAATTTCGATAGGGAAACCCATTATTGTTACAGGTTGTTTATCTCAAAGGTATAAAGAAGAATTAAAAAAAGAAATTCCTGAAATATTCGGATTTCTCGGTACATCAGAGATTGAGAAAATTGGGGATGTTATAAAGGCTTTTGAAAATAAAGAAATACATAAAATGTATTCGGTAAATGAAAACCCTGAAATATTTTATCCGGAAAAAATAACAAGAGGACATATTACTGTTGGATCCAGTGCTTATTTAAAAATTGCGGAAGGATGTAATTATAATTGCGCATATTGTATTATTCCAAAATTAAGAGGGCATTATCACAGCAGAAGCATTGATAACATCGTTAAAGAAGCAAAAAAAATGGCTGATATCGGAATATCAGAAATAATTTTGATTGCGCAGGATACTTCATACTATGGTTTTGATAAATTTTCCAAAAGTATGCTATCTGAATTATTAAAGAGATTAAACGAGATAGATAATATAAATTGGATAAGAGTTCTCTATATGTATCCTTCCATGATTGACGATGAGCTTATCGATACAGTTGCCGAATGTGAAAAAGTTGTGAAATATTTTGATATACCAATGCAGCATTCACATCCCGAAATTTTGAAGAAAATGAACAGACCTGTTATGGATTACGAAAAGCTTATTTCTAAAATCAGGGAAAAAATTCCGCATGCAGCAATTCGTACTTCTTTAATTGTTGGTTTCCCAACTGAAACAGATGAACATTTTGAACATTTGCTGAACTTTGTTAAAAATGTCAGATTTGACAGGCTTGGAGTTTTTGAATTTTCAAGAGAGGAAGGAACTCAAGCTTATGACATGAAGCCTCAAATTCTATCAAAAATAAAAAAAGAACGTAAAAAGATAATTATGCAAGAGCAGAGTAAAATTTCATTAGAAATAAATCAAAATTTTATAGGACAAAGGTTGCCTGTATTAATTGAAGCAATACCTTCATCAGGAGATATTATTGCTCGTTCATTCAGAGATGCACCTGAAATTGACGGATTAGTTTATATAAAAAATTCTGACAGAATATTTAACCCCGGTGATATCGAAGAAGTAACAATAGCAGACGCAAATGAATACGACCTCTTTGCAGAATAGAATATTTTGACCATTTTATTTAGCAGTAATATGAGTTTATAAAGGAAACGGAGAAGGAGGGATTCGAACCCTCGGTGCAAGTATCCCCACACAACTTCTTAGCAGGAAGCCGCTTTCAGCCACTCAGCCACTTCTCCAAGTATCTTTATTTTAACATAAAAAATTTTTTTGGCAAAATTTTTAATAAAAATAAAGAATTATGCTTTAGTGAAGAAATTTTTTCCATTGCAATTATTGTGATTTCTTGGATCAGCAGAATGAATATATTCTAAAATCTCAGTTATTGGGTGCCAAAGGAAAAATCCCAAAAAATGTTCAATACTGGTTGCTGTATCCGGAGGCAATTTTATGGCTTGTTGGTTATGATTAATATTAATTGTATGTAAAAAACGATCTGAACCTTTTAGTTTTTCTATGCTTCCGTATTTTGTATCATGTATTTTTATTCTGCCTAAAATATCATCTGCGGCTTGTTTTAATTCGATAAGTTTTTGTTTTTTTTCTGCATCTTCAATTTTAGACAATTCTGAAAGGTATTTTGCTTCTATTTCGGGAGAAAATTTCATACAAAATGTCGGGTTATTTGTTTTTAAAGGTGAAATGTTCATTAATGTTTCCTTTATCTATCTTGTAATTATATAAAAAATGAATATAATTTTTTTTGACATATTTTTTTTCCTGAATATTAAAAGTTTTTATTTATTTTCAAGAGAGGAAAGATATTCTTTGTTTGCTTCAAGTGTATCTTTTGTTGCAGTTATCGTATAGACCGGAGGTATTGAAGATAGCTTTTTAGCAAAATTTATGATATCTTCTTTTGTTATTGCGTCAATATTGTCGTAAAGCTGATTATAATAAGTTATTCCATACCTTGAGCAGAGTCCTCTTTGAATATTATTTATTTTAATTATTGCTTTCTGGCTGCTTAACATATCTGCTTTAAGAGCTAATTTGGCATTATCAAAATCTTCTTCCGTAAATTTACCTTCTGCAATTTCTTTTATTAGTCGTTTAAACCCTTCTATTGAGCGTTTTAAATTTTCGTATGAATGAATGTTATTCTCTTTATCATCGGTAGTAGTTAATATTTTTAAGAATATTTGACCCAAATCACCTTTTATATCACAGTAGCTATAAGCAGAATAACAAAGCTTTTCTTTTTCTCTTAATATTTCGTGTAGTCCTATGCTTGAATTGTTAAGTATTTCTATAAACATGGATAATATAATAGAATTTTTTATACTCTCCTCTGTCTTAAACAGATATGCAGTTTGTATATTAGCTTGAGTATCATCATTTTGAGCACTTGTTAATACAACAGGCTTATCTATATCTTTATAGTATTGTAACTCTGTATAAAATAAATTTCCCTTAGCTTCTTTAAAATTACTGAAAGTTGAAGTAATATTATTCTTAACTTCGTCAGAATTGTTTTCAGGTAAGTTCGCTGATATATTACATTTTGAATTTGTTAATAAATAGTTATGAAAATCTTTTACATCATCCAGTGTAATTTTATCAATACTTTCTAATATTTCTTTTACTGATAGGAATTTTTTATTATATGTAGGTAAAAATTCATTTTCATACAAATTTGATGGAGTTACTTTTAAAATTTCCAAATCTTCTTTTAATCTTTTCTTTGCTGTATCCAGATTTTCTTGAGTTATTGCCGGATTGTATATTAGTGCTTCAAGATATTTTAGTCCTTCTTGATAATTTTTGTTACTTCCTACAAGAGCAAAAGATAAGTTATTTAAGGAAGTATTGCAAGAAATTCCTAAATTTAAATTTTCCAGAATTTTTTCAAATTCAAATTTAGATAAATTTTTTGTACCCATTTGATATATTCTGGTCATTATAAAATTGATAGTATTATTTTTATTATAGGGCTGTTCTGTAATGAAATCACCTTTGATAATTCGTTCTTTTGACTGAGTTTTGTAAAATGCAATATTAATATTATTTTTTAGTGTAGATTTTGATAGTTTTGTTTCATTAATCGGTTTTCTTATTTTTCCGTTAAAGGATATATTGTTTTTCTTTTCAGGATGCATTACGGTAATTGCACATTTTGTAAAATCAAAATATTTTTTTATCGTTTCGTTAATTTCTTCGGGTGTAAAAGATGATAATATTTTAATTGCTTTTAATTGATTATCTAATTGTTCGTTTGTTCGTATATCTTTTAATTCTTCATTAATTTCATAAGAACTTTCATCGCTGTTTTCAATATCATCTTTTATATTTTTTATAATACTCTCAAGTTTTTCTTTAGTTATAGGTTTAATTGTTTTAATATAATTAATAAATGTATTTAATACTTCTTCACTATTCTTATTGTTAGAAGAAATAGCTGCACCGAGAAATTTATTTTGATTTTTATTATTTGAAATTTCCAAATCATTTATAGAACAATTGGCATTAAGATCGTACATTTTCTTTGCTAATTCACTTTCTGAAGAGGCCAGATAAATTTTTGCTATTTGTAATTTTAAATATTCTTTAATGTCATTATTTTTAGGCCCGAGAAATCCTAAAATATACGTGGTATCTTTTGTCTTATTTGAATAGAGGTCTTTTCTAACTGTAGTCTTAATAGGGGTAAGTGTTTCATGATATTTTTCCTCATTAATATTACTGTTTTTTGCTGTGAAATTTTTAGAAATAATTTGCATAACTTCTTCCGGATTTACATCTCCCGTGACAACTATATGTGCATTTTGAGGACTATACTGTTTGTTATAATAATCCAAGACATCTTTCTTGGTTAAATTTTCGATATTCTTTACCGAACCTGATACTAATTCTGTATCATTTGGTAAATCTATATTAAAAAATGTTTTAATATGCTTGTTCAATGCCAAACGGTTAGGATCATCATTGTACATGCAAATTTCGGAGCATACTACTTTTTTTTCTTTTTCAAGCATTTCATCGGAAAATTCAGGATTTTCTATAGTTGCAGCAAGTAATTTAATCTGTTCTTCCAAATCTTTATCTTTAAAGAGAGGAATATTTATAAAATAATTTGTATAGGTAAATGATGTTTCACCGTTATATTCTCCGCCCATTTTTTTTACTTTTTTTTCAAAATCTCCGGGATGAAGTTTCATATAGCCATTGCTGCCTTTGGTACCGTTAAATAGCATGTGTTCAATAAAGTGGCTTATTCCTTTTATATTTTTGGGTTCATTATCAGAACCAACATCAAATGTAACAGAAATGCAAGATGGAGCATCTTCTATAGGAACAATAGAAACAGTATACCCATTACTTGTTTTGTAAGTATGTAATGTCATATTGTTAGGTAATTTGTCTGTTCTTATTTTTTTATAATTTTGAGGTACTTTTATATTAAAATTGGGCGTAACTTTGGAAAGTTCTCTTATTTGGGGATTTGTTTCTTTTTTTACTTCAGACGCAGATGATGTAGTATTTCCATAAAAATTCGTACACAAGCCAATTCCAGCTATTTTCATTTTTGTTTCCTTACCTTTACCTTACACATGGATATAAAAACATGAGGATAAAAAAAATTGCTTATTTCTTATATTTCTTTAGATAGCTACTATCCAAATAATCAAAATTATATTTTGGAATTTCTTATTCTTGATAACCAAATTCTTTCAGTGCATTTTTATCTTTTCGCCAATTTTTTGTGACTTTAACAAAAAGTTCAAGAAAAACTTTGTTTTCGACCATATTTTCTATATCTTCTCTTGCTTTTGTTCCTATCATTTTAAGCATAGAGCCTTTTTTACCAATGATTATTCCCTTTTGAGATTCTTGTTCAACGTGGATTGTGGCTTTTATTTTTATAAGTTTTTCGCTCTCTTCAAATTTATCGATAACAATTGCTGTGGAATGAGGTATTTCATCTTTGGTTAATAAAAGAATTTTTTCTCTTATAATTTCTTTTGCTATCATTCTCATTGATTGGTCTGTAACCAGTTCATCCTCATAATACATAGGCCCTTCCGGTAATTTTTTGAATATGGAGGAAATAAGGGTATCCATATTTCTTCCTGTAAGAGCACTTATTTTTACAGACATTATCGGAAAATCAAAAAGGCAAGTATAACTTTCTATTATTTCGTCTCTTTTTTTCATATCTTTAATTAAATCCAATTTATTTAAAACGAGAATGATATTAGTTTTATCTTTAATAAGATTATCTTTTATCCAAATATCACCACTGCCTGCTTTTTCGCTTCCGTCAACTATAAATAATATTATATCAACATCATTTAGTGCTTGCGTAGCTTCTTCAATCAAGAAATCACCTAATTTATATTTAGGTTTATGAATTCCAGGAGTATCAACAAAAACTATTTGTCCTTTTTCTGATGTATAAACTCCTCTTAATCTCTGTCTTGTGGTTTGAGGCTTTTCGCTTGTTATAACGATTTTTTGCCCTACAATTTTATTTAAGAGAGTGGATTTACCTACATTAGTTCTCCCTAATATAGCAGCGAAACCGGATTTCTTATTCATCTTTATTCCTCTTTGCAATTTTGTAGGCTAACCTATGGAAAAAACATAAACATAAAAATACCAATCCGCAAGCAATTATTTCAAAAGGTAAAACCAAAATTATAGCCAAAAATCCTAATAAATAATATATTGGAGTTTGATATTTTTCAAAATCCTGATAATTAATAATCGGTAAATTCCTGCTGTATTTTGATATCAGAGGAATAGAAAAAAACAATGCAGAAAGAACATAATTCACAAAAAACAGAGAAAAAAATGCAGTAAACGAACTGGTATTACTTACATCAAAAAAGTTAAATCCATATAACAGCATTATTTCAATCGGTAATAATATTTTTAAGGTAAAAAAGAATGCCGAAAATATTATTCCGTATAAAATTAAAGAATAAACAAATGCTGTTCTCTTATATTCCTCATCAGAAAAATCGACTTTTAGTTTTGCTAATTGATATATAATAATTGGAATAACGAAGGATAACGCCATAAAAAAGCTGGTTTTGCAATAATTTAGTACAATTTCAAAAGGATTAAGAATTAAAAAATCAATTTTTAACGGAGAAGCAGAAGCTATATAATTAACGAATTTTGGCGATAAAAGAATAAAAAGTGCAAATATCAATAAAAAGAGGATAATAACAGATTTATACTTAACGTTATTTTCTCTCATACTTTTTATAAAATCAGAAAAATTAAAATTTTGAGAATTCATATAATACTACTCCTGCCGATATTGCCAAATTCAAGGATTCAACATTTCCTTTCATAGGTATTGTTACACAAAAATCAGAATATTTTAATGCATTGTCGGTTATTCCGTCAGCTTCCGACCCAAATATTATAACAGATGGTTTTTGAAATTTTATATTATTTAATTCAAATAACTTTTTATTTTTATCCACGCTGGTTGCATAAAAAGTAGATTTATTAAAATATTTTTTTATTTCTTCAATAGATTTTGTAATATAAATAGGAATTTTAAAAATATTTCCTGCGCTTGAACGTATAACTTTGGGCGCATATAAATCAACACAATCTCCTGCTAAAATTATTCCGTCTGTGCCAAAAGCAGCAGCAGTCCTTATTATTGTTCCTAAATTACCGGCATCTTTTATGTTTTCTAAGACAATAACCAATTGTGCATCTTTATTTATGGAATTTATATCATTATTTAATGTTTTAACACATGCAATAATCGGTGGTGCTGTTTTTGTTTCTGATATTTTTGATAGCACTTTTTCATTTGTAATAATGATATCAGACTCTTTGTATAAATTAATTAAATCTTCTCTTTTTTTGTCAATAAAAATATTGACTATCTCAAGCTTTATTTCTTTAGCTTCTTTTACACCCTTTTCCCCTTCGATAAGAAATAATCCATCTTCTTCTCGATATTTCTTTTGCAATAACTTTGACATTTGTTTAACTAAATCATTATTAACACTCTCTATTATTTGCATGTCAAAATTCCTTTTTTATATTTTTCTAAATATTTTAATTCACTTTTTGTAAGCATTTTTTTAATAATTAATTTTTCATCAAACGGTAAGTTGGTTAAACTGCAAATATTTATTCCTTGTTTTGTTTCTGTTGTAAAAACACTGTCTTCAATTCTTACTCCGCAAACATTTTCTTTATACATTCCGGGTTCAATGGAAAATACCCGGTTTGGTTTTACTTTTTCTTTTGCTAATTTACTCATAGAAAGAACCGGCGGAAATTCATGTACATTCAAACCTATTCCGTGTCCCGTTGCATGATTAAAATTATATCCTTTCAATTCTGATTTATTAATAATCTTTCTTGCAGTAAAATCTAAATCAAAATATGTTGTATCTTTTGTAATTTTTTTGTTTAAAGTTGATAAAAATGCCTTCAAAACCTGAGTATAGACAGTTTTGTACTCTTTTTTATTACATTTATTACCTATACAGAAGGTTCTTGTCATATCAGTAGCATAACCGTCTTGGAAGTATAAACCGAAGTCAAGGAGTATTAAATCTCCGTTGTTTATAATTTGTTTAGGGTTGAAATTTGTATTATGAATAACTGCGCAGCCTTCATTAACTGCTAATATCGTTTTGAAACTGAAATCTACCGCTTCCTTTTTTAAGGCTTCGTTTTTTAATTTTTCATAAAAATCTCCAAGCGTGATTTGTTTTCCGCAGATAACTGCATTGTTTATATGATTTATAACTGTTAAAACAACTTCTGCCGCTTTTTTATGTGCTATCTTTATAACTTCAAGTTCTTTATTGGTTTTTTGTGATTTTATAGTACTAATCGGGTTTTTTCTTATTCTTTTTAAAATAATTCCATTTTTTATAAATTTGTCAAAAAGATAATAAGGACAAGAAGCAGGATGATATAATAAAACCTTCCCTTTCAATAATTTTATATATTTATTTAAGCTTGTAAAATCAACAAATTCAAATTCTTTTGCGTATTTTTTTATATCAGTTGTTATAAACTGTTTATCACAAAATATAACAGCTTTTGATAAACTTAAAAAAGCAAAACTGTCAAAAGAAGAAGAAAATTCGTTCTTATTAGCTCTTAATCCGGTTAAGTAGCAAATCTCATCATTTGAAAAAACAGAAAGAAAAATGTTTTCATCGGTAAATACCTTTTTTAACCTTTTAAATACATCTTGCACTGTATTTATACCCGATTTTCGTATTTTATAAACCTTTTTTTTATCTGATTTTACAAAACTTTGCAAAAATTCCGTGTCAAAATCTGTAATTTTAACTTTTTTCTTTTTTAATAATTTTTCAAATTTTTCATAATCTGAAACAGAAATTCTTGAAAAATCACAGGAAAAAACAGAATTTTCCTTTACATAAGAAGTAATTGTATCAAAAAGCTTTTGATTTAAGGAAAGTTTAATGGGAGTAATAAATTTTTTATCAACCTGCTCATCAACTTGAATATGATATCTTCCGTCAACAAATATATAAGCTTGGTTTTGTGATATCAATATGGCTCCTGCCGTACCGTTAAAGCCAGACAGCAAAAATCTGATATTTTCATTAATATCTCCGTCTTTCAGAAATTTATAGTTTGAATTAACAAAAAGGTAATCAATTGATTGCTCTTTCAAATACTTTTGTACTTTTTTTAAATTCTTTATGTAATCCATAATTACTCTGCTTCTTTTACCCAACGTAAATTAGGATTTCTTGCCGCATAAGTTTCATCTACTTTTAAAACAGGAGTAGAAGAAGGTGCATTTTTTAATACATCAGGGTTTTCTTTTGCTTCTTTAGCAATTTTTATCATAACCTCAATAAAGTTATCCAAAGTTCTTTTTGATTCTGATTCGGTAGGTTCTATCATCATAGCTTCATGTACAATGAGGGGAAAATATATAGTAGGCGGGTGAAATCCGTAATCAATAAGTCTTTTGGCAATCATTAACGTACTGATGCCGTACTCTTTTTGTTTTTCATTAGTTAGTACAAATTCATGTCCGCAAGTTTCATCGATAGCTATATCATAGTATCCTCTTAATTTTTCTTTAATATAATTTGCATTTAAAACGGCATCAATACTTGCCATTTTTAAGTCTTTTCCCATCATAAGAATATAGGTATACGCTTTAACCAAAACGGAAAAATTGCCGAAGTAGGTACGTACCTTGCCAATAGAAGTTTTTTCATTTGAATAATCTCTAAAATAATTTTTACCGTCAAAATTTATTATCGGATAAGGTAAAAGATGAGCAAGTTTTTGTACAACTCCAACGGGACCTGCACCTGGCCCTCCGCCACCGTGAGGAGTAGAAAAAGTTTTATGCAAATTTAAATGAACAACGTCAAAACCCATAATAGCAGGATTAGTTATGCCCATTATTGCATTAAAGTTTGCTCCGTCATAATAAGCCAGTGCACCGGCTTGATGAACTAATGATGTAATTTGAGTAATATTCTTCTCAAATAAACCCAGTGTATTAGGATTTGTAAGCATAAGCGCAGCGACATCATCATTAAGTACTTTTTTTAATTCATCAATATCAATTAATCCATCTTTTCCGGATTTGATTTCTACAACTTCAAAACCGCACATTGCAGCACTGGCAGGATTAGTACCATGTGCTGAATCTGGAATAATAACTTTTGATTTTTTTAATCCCTTTTCTTCAAAGTACTTTTTTATAATCATCATACCGGTAAGTTCACCGTGAGCACCTGCTGCTGGCTGAAGAGTTATTGCATCCATACCTGTAATTGCACACAGCTGCTTTTGTAAGTTATACATAAGACATAGTGCGCCTTGAACAGAACTGTCAGGCTGGGAAGGATGAATGTTTTTAAAACCATCCAGAGAAGAAGTTACTTCATTAATTTTAGGGTTATATTTCATTGTGCAAGAACCTAAAGGATAAAATCCTTCATCCAAAGAAAAATTTTTCTTTGATAGATTTGTAAAATGTCTCACTACATCAAATTCATTTAAGACAGGCAATTCCAATTCTTTTGAACGGATAAATCTTTTAGGTAAAAATTCAGAAACAGTCTCAATTTTTTCGTTTATAAATTCCGAATCAACACAGCCTGATTTTTCAAATATAACTTCTGACATAATATCTCCCAATGCTTTATGAGAAAACTATAGCATATAAATGAATAAATACAAATTATATTATTATAATTTGCTACCAGATACCTTTGTTGTATTATATAAATAATGATTAGTATTTTGAGGAAGTAGTTATGATAACTTTGCAAAAGGGAACAAAAGATATTTTACAAGATGAATCTTATATATGGCAGCTTTTAGAGAATAAGGCTTGTGAAGTTTTTTCAAAAGCTAATTATAAAGAAATCAGAACTCCTATATTTGAAGCAACAGAACTTTTTCAAAGAGGAGTAGGTGATTCTACCGATATTGTTAATAAAGAAATGTATACATTTAAACAAAATGACAAAAGTATTACGCTAAGACCGGAAAATACAGCAGGAGTTGTCAGAGCTTATATTGAACATGGCATGCAAAGGCTCAGTCCTCCGGTAAAACTTTTTTATCATGGTCCAATGTTTCGTTACGAAAGACCTCAGGCAGGCAGACAAAGACAATTTCATCAGGTCGGAGTTGAATTATTTGGAGTTAGTGAACCTACGGCTGATGCAGAAGTTATTATGCTTGCTATAGAGTATCTTAATTCTATAGGTTTAAATGATTTAACTTTGGAAATAAATTCTTTGGGTTGTCCTAGTTGCAGAGAAGAATTCAGAAACAAACTAAAGGAAGCAATTAGACCTAATTTAGAAAACTTTTGTGATGATTGTAAATTTAGATTTGAAAAAAATCCATTGAGAATACTTGATTGCAAGAATTCTCAATGCCAAAATTATTTAGCCGGAGATAATATACAAAATATTATTAATAACGATTTTATTTGTGATGACTGTAAAGAACATTTTGAAACGCTAAAAAAATATTTAGATATATTGGGTATAAAATATAGTGTAAATAAGCTTCTTGTAAGAGGATTGGATTATTATACAAGAACTGTTTTTGAAATAAAGAGTAATTCTCTCGGTTCGCAAAATGCAGTTTGCGGCGGCGGCAGATATGATAAACTTATTGAGACTTTAGGAGGAGTACCTACTCCGTCTGTAGGTTTTGCAATGGGAATGGAAAGACTGATTTCTCTTTTACCACAAAAAACCGCACCTAAACTTGATGCATACGTTGTTTCTAATAATATGGAAGAAACTATGAAGCTTGTTAAAGAGCTGCGTCAAAAGAATATTTCTGTCGATTTTGATTTGCAAAATAAAAAGTTTTCCAGACAACTCGAAAAAGCTATAAAGATTGAAGCAAAATATGCATTGATTCTTGGTGAGGATGAAATAAAAGATAATAAAATAACAATAAAAAATTTAGCAGAAAAAGAACAGGAAACAATTAGTCGTAATAAAATTTTTGAGTATTTTGTTAAATAAATTTAGATTAAATACTGTATAAAATCCGTCATTTCAAAATCTTTAGTAAATTTTGATATAAAGTTTACATAACTTTACATAGTATATACAAAATAAGCAATTTTTATATACTAATATACTTTATAAATATAAGAGAGAAAAAGAGAGACAAGAGAGATGACACCCAATTTAGTTACACTTCACAACACAAGATTTATTAACATTATGCCGGCAGCAAAAAAATATGCACAAAATCAAGCCAATTTTGCAAAAACTGCCGAACCTAAACAAAATGTTCAATACAAAACAGTAAATCAATTATTAAAAGAATCTCCGTTAGTAGGTTCAACAAAATTTGGTTATAATTTTATTGCATAATTAATTAATCATAATTTTAATATCAAAAAGAGGTTGATAAATAATCAATTCTCTTTTTATTTTTAAGTAGTTATTGCAAATTACTCTATTCTATTATCCCGCCGGAAATTAAGAAAGAATTTGTTTCGTCATATATAACACAAATTTGTCCTTTTGCTATAGCAAATACTTCTTTGTCAAAAATAATTTTCACTTTATCTTTTTCACAAGGAATAATATTGCAATCAATAGCGGGCGAATTGTATCTTATTTTGGCTTTTGCACGAAATTCCTTATTTTTAAATTCCTCCTGCTGCCAATTTATTGTTCCTAATATCAATGTATTATTGAAGCAATTTTCTTTATATCCAACATAAACAATATTATTTTGTACATCAATTGAATGGACATATAGGGGATATTTATCTGCTATACCGAGTCCTTTCCTTTGTCCTACGGTATAATGGCAGTAACCGTCATGTTTTCCCAGTACTTCATTAGTATTTATTCGGATTATTTTACCTCTATCAGGGGATAAATTATTTATAAGATACTTTCTTACACTAATAGGTTTTTCTATAAAGCATACTCCTTGTGAATCTCTGCTTTTTCCGCTGGGAATATTATTTGATATTGCTATTTCACGTATTTCTTGTTTTGAAGAATATTGTCCTAAGGGGAAAATAGTCTTGGATAGTTGATATTGAGAAAGATTATACAAAAAGTAGAGCTGATCTTTTTCATCACACTTTGCTCTTTTGAGAAAATATTTTTCTCCGATTTGTTCAATATTTGCATAATGTCCTGTTGCAAAAAAATCACATTCTAATTCCTTAAGTGCATAATCAAGGAGTTTTCCCCATTTTATTTTAGGGTTACAAATGCAACAGGGATTTGGTGTTGCGCCATGTTTATAGGTATCTAAAAAATAGTTAATAACCGTATTTTTAAATTCTTCTTTTAAATCCACTATATAGTGTTTTAACCCTAAGAAATCAGCAACTTCTTTTGCTTTTTCCGGTACTTCATTGCCGTACATTAAGCCTGTTATACAAATAACATCAAATCCTTGTTCTTTTAACAAAAATGATGTTACACTGCTATCTACTCCTCCGCTTAAAGCAACCGCAATACGCTTTTTATCTTTCATTTAAGAAATACCGTTCTCCTCTTTCTGATAATTCATATTCTTCATTTTCACTGGTTCCGGTAAAATCAGGTAAAACCTTTAAATACCCTTTTTCTATAACGGCATCCAATTCTTTTTTGTCAATTTCTGCAAATAAGAACGGCATTGCTTTTATATTTAATTGAGTTAAGTCAAATCTGCTATTTCCTTCATATTGAGTCAGACAATATGCAGCAGCGAGTATAAAATCTTCTTGAGTAGTCAAATGTTTTTCATCGATAATTTTTTTCATTTGAACATAAACATTCTTTAGTTCAGACTCTTTTTTCTCTACAACTTTTGAAGTTGATTTATCCTTCATCTTCTTCTGTAATACTTTATTAAAATCGAGTTCTGATTTTCCTTGTTTTGTTTCTTTATCTTTTAAAACAGCAGTTTTAATCTTTGCAATTTTATTCTTTTTATCTTTGATTTTTTCTTCAGTAGTTTTTGTTTTACCTTGTTTAATGAGTTTTTCTTTATTATTAATTAATGCAGCTTTAATTTTTTTCTTCTTATTTATGGCTTTTTCCTTGAATTCCTGAGTAATTTCAAAAAGCTTATCCTTTTTACTTTCATTAAGCGCAATAAGCCACTTTCTAAATTCTACCAAAACGAGTGTTTTGTTAGAAGAAGAAAGTTCAACTGTGACATCATTTTTTTTAACAATGATTGAGTAAGTATTTGTCAAAATTCACCTACTTTTTAAGCATTTGTTCACGCCAATTATCACATTGGTCTTTTATAAACTCTTCATCAGTCGAAACGAGTTCAATCTCGATATCACCTTTTTTTAGTTTAAAATTATACTCTTTTTTGTTGTCTTCACTCATTACTGCTCCAAATTAAACTTTTATGCTACTTAAAATAATATACAACTCTTTAACATCAAAGTCCAGTAATTCACCAATATTAATTAAATAATTAGCAAACTGCTTATCCGTTTTTATATTTTCTGAGTTTTTAAGATTTCGTAATAATTCAGGTAAAATTGACAAAATACGCTTATAATAAACATTTTGCGCTTCACGTATATTAGGATTAATTTCAAGTTGTTTTGACATACTTAAAAGATTAAATAATTTGTGAGCTTGATGTAGTTCAAAATTATCAGCAAGTTTATTAATATTTCTTAGTATTTTTTCTTCAAATATCTTTTGAGATGGAACCTTATAAAGTTTTGCTCCAAGTTTCTTTGCTTCTTGAATAAAATACAAAGCTCTTTGTAATAAACCATCCGTAAGCAATTTAGGTTCGGTTTCAATAAGAGAGTTAAATTGTTTGCTCAACATATATTCTGCAACAATTTTGAACTCTTGCGGCACCTCTAGACCCATATCGTTAAATCTTAATATAGACATTTTTCCTTCAGAATAAAGTGATTGAAATGTTGAGGAGAATTTATCCAATCTGTCTTCAAGCACTTTACCAAGAATGGTTTTCTTCTCTTGAAGGAATAAAGTATCAAGATTATAATATTCTTTCCCGAAGTTTTCGTCTATTAATCGGATAACATCAGGAAAATTCTTCTTATCAAAAGTTTCCATCAAATCGGACTTAATCTTATTATAACTTGTTATATCGGTAAAGTTTTTAATTGCACATTGAAAATCTTCATCTCCAAAACTCAATAGTGCAAACATCATACTGTAAGACTCCAATGTTATTTTGGAAACCACTTCAACTCTGCCAAAAACAAATTCAGCTCTGCCTTTTCTTAATATACGATAATCCTTCTGTTTTATTTTCCAAGAATATAAATCTGTTTCTTCGTCGTAGGATGTGTATAAAGAAGTGATTACCCAATGGCTAATAAGTTGTTTTACATCAATGATACAAGGTTTTACAAATCTCAAATATAAATCTTTGCCGGAACCGTATTCAACAATATTACTTTTAGCTTCTGATAAAATATTAAGAAAATGTGTTTCTATATCTTTTGAACAAAATTCTTGTGCGAGTTGAATTGCGCGTCCGGCATATTTTAGAATTTGTACGGTTTCAATACCGGAAATTTCACAGAAAAACCAACCGCAGCTTGTATACATAAGCATTGCTTGTCGTTGAATTTCAAGAAGTTTTATTGCCATAATTTTCTCATCATTAGTTAATGGATGAGTTTGATATTTTTCCAAAAATTTATTTATGTTATCTTCATTTCTATCGAGGATTACATCTATATAGTCATTTCTGACCTTCCAAACATCTGAAAAATATTTTGAACCCTCTTCTTCAAAAATAGTTATTAATTCATCTCTTAAATAATCAAGGGCTTCTCTTAGAGGTTTTCTCCATTTTTGATTCCAGTGAGGCTGTCCTCCGGTTTGACATCCGCAATCACAACTCCATCTTCCCACACCGTGGAAACAACTCCATGATGAAACAGGTTTTAATTCCACTTCGTATTTAGGAGGTTCTAATTCCAAATATTGGGCATAATTTGTTAGAACAAAGCCTTCTTTTTCTGCTCTGCTCTTCAAAACATATGAAAGTGCCATATCTCCGAATTTTGTATGGTGTCCGTAACTTTCACCGTCAGTTGCTATATGTACAAGCTGATTATAATCTCTCGCATCGGAAACACCATCCTTTAATCTTGAAATAAAACGTTCCCCGTTTTGTAAGAGGTTATCAAATGCGACAGACTTAGAAATAGCACCATCGTAGAAAAATATATCCAAATATTTTTCTTTATCGGTTTTTGAAAAACAGCGATAAGCTCTGGCTGGATCAATATTACCAGAAGAAACATCTTCCCATTCCTCTTTTTTATTAACAAGAGAACGAACCTTTTGTGCTTGGTATGGAGATAATACAGTGAATTTTATTCCGCATTCAATAAGTGCATCTACTGTATCATAATCAATTGCAGTTTCAGCAAGCCACATACCTTCTGGTTTTCTTCCGAATCTGTATATAAAATCTTTAATGCCCCAAAGAATTTGAGTATATTTATCATTTTCATTAGCAAGAGGCATTATAATATGATTATAAACTTGAGCCAGAGCATTTCCATGCCCTCCTCTTTCCTGCATACTTTTATTATCCGCTTCGATTATTCTTTCGTAAGTTTTTTCATCGTGTGTTTCCATCCAAGAAAGCAACGTAGGCCCGAAATTAAAACTAATAAGTTCATAGTTATTTACTATATTTAAAATCTTATTATGACTATCTACAATTCTGGACACACTATTAGGTGCATAACATTCAAAATTAACTCTTTCATTCCAATCGTGAAAAGGTTTTGCACTATCTTGTATTTCTATTGTTTCGAGCCAAGGATTTTCCCTCGGCGGTTGGTAAAAGTGACCATGAATGGTTAAATACTTAATCTTTTCTCTTCCTGCTGACATTTCCATAAAATATACCTATAAAAATTACTATAATAAGAGAATTATACATTTTTTTGAAATATAAAACAAATTTTAAACGCAAATTTACAATAGAGTAATTAAATACAAGTAAATGTTAATTTATATCTTATTTATCCCTTATTTCGCAACATAATAAATATTCTTATCGTATGCATAAAATAAATTATGTTTATTTTATAAAAATTTTGTTATGAATATCCAAATATTATCTATTGCAATCATAACTTGATTAAATTTAATTAAAAAGTTAAAAAATATTTTAATATTACTATAGATTTAGATTTATTAAATATTCATTTATAGCTTTATCAATATTTGCCCAGCTATATGGAGTAATTTGGGATATAATGTCTACACTGTTATACCAAATAGTTTTTTTATTATCCTTAAACCATCGCCATTCACTATTATAAGGTAATAGTAAGAGTGTTTTCATTCCGAGAGCGCCTGCCAAATGAACCGGTGCACTATCTATCGTTATAACCAAATCCAAATTCTTTATAGCAGCTGCTGTTTTTGAAAAATCAGAGAGTTCCGGCGCTAAATTTACTATTTGAGGGAAAGTTTTTAGCTCGTCATATTCATCTTCTTTTTGAATGGAATAAAACTGAATATTATCATTACTAAAACAATTTTCTAAATAATGTAACGGCATAGAACGCTCTTTTGCATTGCGTTTTTGCTTTTCTCCTCCAAGCCAAAAAACTCCGACTTTAAATTTATTATTCATAAAATATTTTTCTCGGAAATAATTTACTGTTTCCTCATCTGCTTTTAGATAACCTTGAGGAAAAGGAATATTATCAAAATCTAAATTTAAAAAATATGGCAAATTCATCGCTAAAACAGAAAAATCATATTCCTCATTTTTAAAATCTTCCACAAATTTTATATCAGTAAAAGAATTTTCAAATAGTTTTGTAAGGGATTTGTTGCAACAAACTTTAATATTTTGAAAATAATTTTTTAAAAGCGAAAAATATCTGGAATACATAATTGCATCCCCAAATCCGTAATCACAATATACCAAAATTGTTTTATCAGGTTTTTCTTTCCCGTCCCAAAAATTTTTTAAACCTTCTATATTATAAGTTTTTCTTTTTAAAAAATATTTATAGCCTTCATAAAAATTTTTATCCATAAAGTAAGACATTCCTAAACTATAATTTATTGTGGGGTCATCTTTTTGATAAGATAGAGTTCTTTTTAAATAATGAATTGATTTATCTGTATCTTTTTGTTTTCTGTAAATTACACCTAAATTATACATAGCAGGATAATTTTCTTTTACTTGTATAGAATTTTTATAAGAGTTTATTGCTTTATCATCTTCGTGCATATTTTCATAGGCTAATCCTAAATTATTAAAACCAATGAAATCCTTTTTGTCCAAAGTAACGGCTATTTCATATATTTTTGCACTGTGCGAATGCATTTTCAGTTTATCAAGAAAAACAGCAAGTTTTCTTATCAAATTTAAATCTTTTATAGTTATTTTGTCTAAGAAATTCAGGTGGTTGTTTTTTAGGTGAATAGCTGCCAGTATGTCTAATGCATCATTATCATCAATATTTTTTGACAGTATTTTTAATGCAAGACTTTCTGCAATATCAAAATTACCTTTATGAAAATTTTCAACCGCTTCATTCAGCTCATTCATAGTAAACTCCGTTTAAAATCAGTTGTTTTTATTAAAATTTTTTGAGAAAAATATATAATTTTCAAGAACATTGCACATTTTGGCAAGATAAATTTTAATATTGTTTAATTGTGTATATATATCGCTTTTATCTTTTATTTTTTCATTGCCGAAAATATTCTCGGATATTTGTGCCAGAAAAATTTCTTTAAGAGAGGATAACATTTGTATAAACTCTTTTTCAATAAATTTTTTTTCTAAACAAACTTCTTCAAAAATTTCGCATAGAATATTTTTACAGGTTTTAATATTATTTTTGTTTAATTCATTCTCAAATTGTTTGAATTTTTGGAGAACAGATGTATATTTTTTTAAATACATTTCTTTTTTTATGGTAAGTTTGTTAAGAAAATAATCCATTGTTACATCGTAACCAAGATTTATAAGATTTTGTTTTTCTTCTTTTGAGATATTAAAATTTACAAGCAACAAACTGCCGGTATCAATTTTTATATAATCAAATTTATCTTTATAAGAATACATATCCATAATGTAATCAGTAGAATAGTTGGTGATAGTACTGTAAATAGTATTAAAATAATCAAGAGGAGATTTTGTGGCTTCCTTATTAGTATTTACTCCTTCAAGACGCAATTCCAGAATTTTTAAACCATCGGGGCATAGTGAGTTATCTAACTTCCATAAGGGAAATCCTTTTGCTAAATCACCATCGGTTATAAGTTTCCCTTTATACTCAAAAGGAGTAACCAATCCCGGCATTCCTGCTGAAGCCCTTACTGCTTGAGCTATTTCAAAATCAGGTGTTTTTTCTTTTGAAAAAATAAGCGGTACATTATCTGTTAAATTACAGGTTATAATAATAAGTTCTTTATCTAAATCACTAAAGGTAACAGGTTTACTTTTGCCTTTTATATAGTTTTCTTTATAAAAAGCTTTTCCTATTTCATCTCTCAAAGTTTCTAAAAAAATGCCGCCTTTACTGAGAGCAACCATATTATTTAAACCCAAATTGATATCTCTGAAAAGCTCAAAATTAATTTTTTCAAAAATTCGTTCAATATCATTATAATCTTGATTTAATGCCATAAAAGTTGCATATACTGCACCTATTGATGAACCGGCAACTGTTTCCGCTATTATACCAAGCTCTTTTAATGCCTTGTGAACTCCTATATAAGAAAACCCTCTGACAGAGCCGCCACCAAATATACATAAATATTTATCATTTTTCTTCATCACTTATATTAATTTTAATCCTTGATCTTGTGCAAATTTTGTTATATTCTTCAAATGTTCTTGAACTTGAATACTCATATTGTGATTTTGAGTAATTTCTGTCATTTTTTCCGCATTACATAAATTTTTATAAATTTCTTGGATATTTTGAATTTTTAAATTAGGATTTTTTTGAATTTCTTTTATTAAAAGTTGTTCTTTTAACAGTGCAATATGAGTTAATAAGAAATAATATTCCTGTTCAATTGCAATTTGTTCGGCTTGTTCCATATATATTTTTGCCATATCTATATCATCGGAAGAAATATAACATTCGGCAATTTTTGCATTAAATAAGGCAGCAAAATATCTGCTGACGATATTGGCTTTAACCGCAATATCCATAGCTTTTTCACCAACTTTTATTGCAGAAGTATATTCTTCTTTATAAAGATATGCATCCATACAAATATACCAATTTGATAAAGCAGAGAGTACCCATTGATTATTAGCCGCCTCACAGTACAGTTGATAACAAGTATTCTGAGTAGCTTCAGCATCACCCTCTTCAAGCATCATTTTTGCAAGCAAACTTTTAATAACCGGTGCAAAAGTAAATTGTTTTACATTTATTGCAAAATTAGCAAGCATGTTTAGCTCTGTTTTTACATTATCTCTGTTTCCTTCAAAGAATTGGGCAATATTTTTAAGTAAATACCACATAAATGTATTCCTTGGCACATCAACTGTTGACGGAATTAAATCTTTGGTTTCACCAAGAATTGTTTGTATTTCTTTAGTGTTGCATTGTAAAGCTCTGTATGCACATATAGCAAGTCTTGCTTTTACGGAAAAATCAATAAAGTTATATTCCAAAGCATCTTTATTGAGTTGCTCCAAAACAGGAATACAGTCTTTTATGCCTTGCAAAGCCATAGAAAAACCTAAAAGATATCTGGTATCAAATTCTATGTATTTAAATTCATCCTCACTAAGTGTAGAAGGTTCATTTAACAGTAACTCGGATCTGTTATTAAGAGTTGGTAATACTAAATTTTTAGCAAAATTATTGAGTTCTTCATACCTTCCTAAATTTAATATATCCTCCAATTTTGAATAAATTAGAATTGCATAAGCTAAAGGATTTTCTCTTTCATTAGTTTTTTCAATAGCTTTATCAATACATTCCAAAGCTACAATATAATTTCCAGTATTTTCAAATGCAATAGAGAGCAAATCCAAAATTTTAAGAGCCTTTGTTACATCTTGACTTTCATAATAATCCAATATTTCACTCAGATAAGTAATTGCTTTTTCAGGATTAATGTTATATAACAAAGTTCCTAATTCTTCTTTTATTGCTATTATGAAGTTTTCTTTATTTTCAATTTGTGTATCTTTTAATGTTTCTATTAATAAATCCTTATAATATACATAAGCTTTGTCATCTCCGATAACATAAGCTTCTTTTGCAGCATACTCTATAAATCTTAATAATTCTTGAGCAGGAAGCAATGCTTCTCTATAATTTTTAATAACAACAGGCATGTCAGGGATGCTTAATTTGCATAATGCATCCGTAGTTAGCATTAACCCTGATTTTTTGTTATCTTCATCTAAGTCGAGATTTCTTACTGTTTCCCAAAGTACTCTGTTTTTAAATACGTAATTAAATGAATCAAAAGCTTCGATAAAGTTGTGATTTGAAAGATATGTAAGAATTTGCCCGAATGCATCGTTTTCTAAGTTAAGAATATTCTTTAATATTGCAGGTACAAACTTAAACCCAAGCAGTGAAGCATAATACAATGTTTTGAAAGCGGTAGTATTAGCTTGAGATATATGGGTTAGTCTTAATTTTATAATATCTGTAGCATTCTTTGGCATTTGAGTATTTAATGCATCTCTCGTAATGGTTATCTCATCGTTATTATTCTCTCCGTATTTTATTGCACCCATTTGCAGCAGAGCATATAAAAATTCTTCTATAAAAATAGGATAGCCTTTTGAATTTGTATATATTTGATTTAATAAATTTTCACCCAAAACATCTTTATTCTTTAAAGGATTTTGTAAAAACTCATCTATTTCTTCTTTATTTAAAGGGGAAAGCTGTATAAGTGATGAGTTTGTATTATTGATATTATCAACTTTAAAAAAGTCTGCAAGCGAAGTATTTATATTTGAACTTATAAGAACGGTTATATTACAATCCAATATACCGTCAGTAAATAGTTCTCTTAAAAAATCATAAGAAAGACCGTCTATTTTTTCTAAATCTTCAATTTGCAATATTAATTTTTTATTTTGTAAAAGAGCTTTAAATATAGTGGAAATAGCAATATAAGCATCTCTTTTATTTTCAAATATTTGTTTTTGAGTTCTTTCATCATCAGGAAAAATAATATTGAGAGTATCATTAATAACTTTTGTATCAGTGATTTTTATATTATCCGTTAAAGCGGTTCTTACCCTATCTTTACTTGCTTCAATATCTATATTTGTATTTGGCAGGTCAAATAAATTTCTCAAAAGATCTTTAAAAAAGCCAAAAGTTGTATTTTCACAATATAGAGGGCATTGTCCCATTATCCAAAAAATATTTTTCTCTTGTGCAAGTGCTAACCTTATAGAATTGATAATGTTTGATTTTCCGAGTCCGTTTTCGCCGTTAATTGCATATATATAACCGGTTTTTAATTCATCCATAACTCTGATAATGTCTTTAAATATAAAGTTTCTTGTTATGGTTTGTTCTTCTTCTTCAATATCTTTTTGCTGAAGCGCTATTTTCTCTTTATCAATATATTTAAATATTTTATTTTCATTTCCTGAATCAATTAATTCAAAAGAATAGTTTGCATTTTGATTTAATAAATCAACAATATCAGAAGTGACAATCAAATCTTCTACAACACCCATTGATAAAATCTTTAAAATATCTTCCTTCTGAGTAGGTCTTTTAGTTGTTAATGCCCAGCGCAATTTATATGAAAAATGCAATTTTGAATCTAATGCATAATTTATGTCATCAAATTTTTTCATTAATTCAATATAAGTTTTTATTGCCCTATGCGCACTGTCAAAAAGTGCTGTATAACCTTTAAACTCACAAGTTAATACTCCTTCGTTTATTTTTAAAGGTTTTTGATTTTCTGCTTTTACTGCTTTTGAAAATAATTGATAAAACTTATTTAATAGTTTTTGCAAAAGTTCATCTTTTGAGGCGAAATTGTTTTTCATTCCGCCTATATTTATTAATTCAACTGTCAAATTTGCACCTGTTACAACTTTTTTGATTTTTGTTTGATATGTTGTTTCAAATTCAGTAGCACACTTTCTGCAAGCTGTAGCACTTGCAACATTAAGTGCATCGCAAACAGGACAATTTTTTAAAAGCAATTCTTGACAATTAGTACAAACTCTTGCTCCAATCGGATTAAAAGAGCCGCAAGCAGGGCATTTGGTTTTTAGCTTAAAAGAACACTGCTTACATATAAGTGCATCATCATCATTTTGAGTTTTACATTTCGGACATTTCATTCTTTAATTTTACCTGATAAAAAACATTTTACAAATATTATGCCAATGTCTATTGTGAAACAGAAGAAAATTCGGTGATATAAGTTAAAATAGTTCTTATTCCGACACCTGTAGGGCCTTTTCTCAGTTCTTTTAAATCCTTAGAAATTATTGATGTTCCGGCAATATCAATATGTGCCCAAGAAGTTTTATCAACAAATTTTTGTAAGAATAATGCCGCAGAAGAAGCTCCTCCATACCTTCCTCCGGAATTTTTAAAATCAGCCACATCACTCTTCATATCATCAAAGTACTCTTCATACATTGGTAGTTCCCATAAATATTCACCTGCTACATCAGCAGAAGTTTTCAAACGATCCGCTAAAAGTTTATCATTAGAAAACAATCCTGAAGCTACAGTACCGAGAGCAACACAACAAGCACCGGTAAGAGTAGCAATATCAATAATTTCATCAACTTCAAGTTTTTCTGCAAAACACAAAGCATCAGCCAAAGTTAATCTTCCCTCAGCATCCGTATTGTCAACTTCTATTGTTTTACCGTTCATTGCTGTAAGAATATCTCCCGGTTTATAAGCATCACAACCTGACATATTTTCACATGCAGCAATTATTCCGTGTACTTCAATATTTGGTTTTAAAATTTCTAAGGCTTTAAATATAGCGAGTACGCTTGCAGCACCAGCCATGTCACCATGCATATTTTTCATTGAACTGGCAGGTTTTATATCAAGTCCGCCGCTGTCAAAAGTTATACCTTTACCGACAATAGCAATTTTCTTAGCTGCTTTTCTGGGCTTGTATTGTAAATGAATAAGTTTAGGTTCATTTTTTCCGCCTCTGCCTACTGCTAAAAATGCCCCCATACCAAGTTTTTCTACTTTTCCTTTATCATAAACCGTGGTTTTAATTTTATCATACTGTGTAGCAATTTTTGCTAATCTTTCAGGTGTCATATATGAACCGGGTTCATTAATTAAATTTCTTGCAAAATTTACAGCTTGTATTTCAACATCAGTAAATTCCAATATATCTGTAATATCTTCGTTAAAGATAATTGAAATTTTATTAACATTTTGCTTCATTTCAGAATCTGTTTTATAGATATTAAATTCATAGTCAGAAAGCAAAATCCCTTCTAACATAGGTCTGACTGACTCTTTGTTTATAGGGATAGCGGATAAAGAAGCATGTACAGGATATCCTTTACAAGTTTGAAGTGCTTTTGAATAAGCTGTTCTTATTTTTATGTCATTTATTTCTTCACTATTGCCTAAACCCAAAAACAATACTGCTTTTGCTGAAATTTTATTAGCAGAAGGAACAATAAGTTGTTTTTTATACTTCGGTTCAAATAAAAATTCGTTTTTTATCTCATCAATAAGAGTTTTTAAATTTTCATCATAATCCATCTCTTTATCTGTGAATAAAGGACAAATAAGAATATCGCTTTTAGCTTCCTCAATTTTTTCTAAAGAATATATTTTCATGACAGTTCTCCTTACTTTTTTATTAGTATAGAATATTTCCCCAAAACTGTCTAATTTGTATATTTGTTTTACAATTTCGTTGCCATGAGTAATGAAATTTGATAATATTATCTTATGATGGAAGAAGTTATGAGCGAAGAAAAAATAGAAAAATTGAAAGGTATTCTTAATACCAATCCTGATGATTTTGAAACTAAGCGTGAACTTGCTTTTGCTTATATTGATGAAGGATTGTTAAATGAAGCATTAACTTTATTCAATGAACTTCTGGAAAAATTTTCAGAGGATGCTGATTTATATTTTAATTGCGGTATTTTATATGAAAGAATTAAAGATAACGAAAAGGCAATGGAATGTTATAAAAAAGCTGTTGAAATAAAACCTGATGAAGCAGATTACAATTATAATATCGGATTTTTATATGATAATCTTCGTGAATATGACGAAGCAATAAAATATTATCAAAAAGTGTTGGAAATTGATGAGGAGGATGCTAATACTCATTTTAATTTGGCATGCCTGCTTTCCAAAAAGAATATTAGTGAGGAAGCTATTGAACACTATAACAAAGCCATTGAACTTAATCCGGATGATGCGTATGCACATTTTTATCTTGCCTATGAATTAAAGAAAAAAGGTATGACAGAAGCTGCGGTAGCCCACTATTTTAAAGTAATTGAAATAAATCCGGAATATTCTTGGGCATATTACAATCTTGCCTGCTATTATCTGGAAACCGAAGATTTGAGTACTGCATTGAGTTTCCTTGATAAAACTATAGCTTTAAATCCAAAAGATATTGAAGCCTGCAAAACTTATGCGGGAATTTTAGCTAAACAGGAAAAGTTTGATGATGCTATTTCAAAACTTCAGGATGTATTGGATACCAATCCTGAAATTGCTGATTTGTATTGTATTATTGCTTTTTTATATGCAAAATCAGGCAGAAATGAAGAAGCTGCCAATACTTATAAAAAAGCTCTTGAAAATAGAAATAACCTCACCACCATTTCTGTTGATGAGGTTAAAAAAGAATTAAATAAACTTCTTTAATTATTCTTCGGAAGTTTCTTCTTCTGTTTCTTCAATAATAGAATCCTTAATAATTTCAGAAGCTTTAACTTCAACTGCTAATCTTGTAGAAACTTTTGAAGAAAGTTTAATTAATAATTCATAATTTCCAACTTGATTAATAGGTTTATCTAAAGACATATTCTTTCTGTCTACTTCAAATCCTACTTTTTCAGAAATAATATCAGCAAGTTTTTTGGTAGTAACAGCACCAAACAATTTACCTTTTTCTCCTGCTTTTGCTTCGATTGTAATAACAGATAGCGCAGTAATTTTTTCTGATTTTTCAAGTGCTTCTTGATGTAATTTTTCTGTTTTTGCTTTGATACGTTCTAAGTTTCTTTCTCTGTTTTCTAACGCACCTTTTGTTGCAACTTCAACTAACGAGTTGGGGAGAAGGTAATTTCTTGCATAACCGTCTTTAACTTCAACTATATCACCTGTTTCTCCAAGAGATTGTACTTCTTTTTTTAATATAACTTTCATGATGCCTCCTAGCTTTTTCCTATAAGTTAGCATAGACAAAATATTTTCTCAAGTATTTGTTTGTAAATATTACATTCTAATTTGTATCAATAATCAAATTGACTATCTCTATATCATCATAATCAACAAAAGCTGTATTATCTTTATTTACGCCGGTTTGTATTTTTAATGTATTTTTATTATTTGAATGTAAAACGCTTTTAGGAATAGGTAATTTTTGATTGTCCCCGTTAATTTTCAACTCTCCTATTTTTACTCCGTTAACAAAAACTTGAGTTGGGGTACTATATGAAGCCGATAATCCATTTTGTCCTAAACGTAGTGCTTGCAGCGTATCTAATCCCAATAAACTTCCAAAAATGATATAAACAGGTTTATTTTGCGGATTGCTTTTCACATAGAACTCTTTTTCAAAAGTCGGACCGGTTGCATAACTTTTAAATTCAGAAGCATTAGCTGAATTATAAGAAAAAGAATTGTCGCCGAGATGAATAAGAGAATCTGATATTACTACTTGATAAGGACTTGTTTTCTGTAATTCTATTTTAAACGGACTGTTAAGCAGAGAGGTATTAATTGTTTGAGAAAAAGGACGATAGCCTTCTTTTGTTACGGACAAAATTATGTTACCGTATCTGCTTGTTAAAAGGTTAAATGTACCGTTTATATCGGTAAGAGTTTTCTTAAAATCAGACGGAATTGACACAACTGCACCTGCTATAGGCATTTTTGTATCAAAATCTATAACCTGAGGAGCATTTATTTTAACATACTCTGCTTTTGAAATTTCGCCGATTAATGCTTCTGAAAATACATAATTTGCCGTAAAAAGGAGTTCAATTATAATAAATATTCTTAATAAACTTTTCATGTAAGAAAGTTTATATTTATAACAAATAAAATTTATTCCCCTGTTGATTTTTTTTGGAATAAAATCATATATTTAGATGATGGAAAAAGAGTAAAAGCAGTTTAACATAATAGTAAATATTACTCACATTATCAAATATAGGCATGGACTATGAATAAAACAAAAGAAAAACTGCAAGATTTAATTTGGCATGCAGAGTTCAAACTAAAGCAATATACTGAAGAAAGACTTGAATCAGAAAATGCAAGAAAAGTATATTACAGAACTCTAATAGAAAAAGCTAAATATAAAAAAGAGCTTGAACTGTTAAACAGAAATAAAGCATTTGAATTTATAAAAAAAACTGTCAGAAAGATTAAAAATCAAAAGCTAATTTGTGATAGTTTTTAATAAGGATATATAAGCTTTTATTTTATAAAGAAATAGTTTGAGAAAATATAAGGAAGGTTGTTACAAAAAATTTCAAGTCTTAATTTTCCTTTCTGTAACAACTCGTATTCCAATGATTTTGTATTAAATTCTTCTTGGTATATTCCGTTCCATACAAGTTTTATTAATGATTTTTCCGGTAATTTTACTGTAAGTTTTGAATATTTTTCTAAATCATAACAATTTCCGACAGAGATTTGTTTATCCTTACTTTCTATAAAAATTTCAGGGAAATTTCTATTTTTTGCAGCTTTTCTGTTGATTATAAAAAAATTAGCATTTTTTAAAGCAGAAAGGATTTGTTCTTTTGCTGTTGGAAAATCTTCACTCAGTGGTTCTTCCAATGATACTACATTATTTAAAGTCGAAAAATAATCATAATATTCAGCAAGTTTTAACCTTAGTCCGAAATAATTCAGTAAAAAACAGTGCGCATCTACTCCTCCGATTGCAGGAAACGGAGTCTCACTTTTTTTATTTAATTCATCCCACCATTTCAAAACTGCTTTTGTCGGACCTTTAACAATTTTATGTCTGTTTATATATTGAAAGATTTCGATTTTTTTTGTTGTATATTGGTCAGTCCAATCAGAAAGATAGTTCCAAATTTCAATTCCGTCAAAACTATCTATACTCCAATCTTCCCATCGGAGAGGTTTTTGATTGTTTTCTCTTTTTATACTTTCGTCAGGATGGGCGACAAAGCATATACCGCCTTGGTTATGTACTTCATTTATATAATTTCTGGGGCCTATATCCCTGTCTATTTTCTCTTTAATATTTAATGCAACAAGATGATTGGAATTTTCGGGAGAAATTTCACTTCCTACTATTGTATAAACTCCGTCATTAATTCCTTCATAGTAAAGTCCTTCTAAATTGTTGTGATCAGAAATAACAATCCATTTTAAGCCGGCCTTTTTTGCGCACTCAATTATTTCGGGAATTGTACCTGATCCGTCAGAATATTTTGAATGAATATGAAAAGCACCGGGATAGTTAAACATTATTTATTTTCTCCAAGTAAAATATCATTTCCGCTGCTGGTACCTAATCTGTTTGCACCAGCTTCAATAAGGGCTTTAGCTGCTTTATAAGTTTTTATTCCGCCTGATGCTTTAATTTTTACATCTTTAAAATCAAAACTTAAAACCTCTTTTATTATTTTGATATCTTCAACCTTTGCACCAACTCCGTTTTTTGCATATCCTGTCGAAGTCTTTATAAAACTTGTACCTGCTTGTGCTGCCATAAGAGCACCTGTTGCTATTTCATCCTTGGTTAAATAATCTGTTTCGAGAATAGTTTTTACTGGAACTGTATCTGCCGCATTAACTACTGCATTAATATCATTTTGGTATTGAGTATATTTTGCATTTTTCAATGAATATATATCAATAACCATATCAACTTCATCTGCCCCCATTTCAATACATTCTTTTGCTTCCTGTGCTTTAATTGATGAAAAGTTTGCACCTAAAGGGAAACCTATTACTGTTATTATTTTTAAATCAGAACCGTATAAATATTTCTTTGCGGTTTTTATATGACATGGGTTTATACATACGCCAAAAAAATTATTTCTTAAAGCATTTTCTAAAAAATCAATAAGTTCTTTTTCTAATATATTTGGTTTTAATAAAGTTTGTTCTATATATTGTTTAACCGATTGCATCTTCACATATTCTCCATTTGTGTCATAATAATATTGTCTATAAAAATTTTAATAAGGTCAATATGAAACGATTTTTTTTAGCATTTTTTTTAGTTTTCTTTTTGGTTAGTAATGCAAATGCATTGACGCCAGAACAGTACTACGCAAAAGCATACGGAAACATGGTTAAAAATAATACAGGTGAAGCAAAGAAACTTTTTGAAAAAGCTATTTCTGAATTTCCTGATAGCGGTTTTCTGTACTCCGGCTTAGGGGATACGTACCTAAAAGAAAAAAATTATGCAAAAGCTCTTGATTTATATACAAAGGCACAAAAAAAAGATTTAAAAAATCCTACTTACAAAATTAACTATTATGACTGCTTAATAAAAAAAATTCAAAACGAAGCTGATATAGCGAAAAGAGAATTAATAAAATCAACAAAATACGGTAATAGTGAACTTGTTTACAAAAATATAGAATATCTGATGCAGGAAAGATATTCTTCATTAGAATTTGCTATGGAACTCTTTTCTGATAATTCCTATGTATCCGGAGAAGATACTGAATATAAAAAACTAAATAATTTGGCTGTTCAATATATTCAGGAAAAAAATTATGCGGAAGCTGAAAAAAGTCTTCAAAAGGCACTAACTTTGAATGATAAATCACCTTATATATTAAACAATTTAGGAATAGTTGCATATTATCTGAAAAACTATAAAAAAGCGGATGAATATTTTAAAATTGCTCAAACCAATTATAAAACTTCACAAAATATAATTAATAATATTGCTGTCTATAATTTGCTTACTGCTCTAAACAGCTATTCTTCCGTAAATATTAATGTTATTAAAAATATACTTTCAGAAAATCCTTCTAATAATTATGCAAGAATAGTACTGGCTAATATGTATTTTTATCAGGGTGATTATAAAAATTCGGAGCTCACTATAAATTCTTTTTCAATTGATTATAACTATAATGTTTTTTACGAACGAGCTTTAATCGCTTATAAAAACGGAAATTATACAAAAGCCTATCAGGAAATAGACCGTGCATTAAAATTGTCATCAGAAAATACCGCTTTTTATGTTTTGAAAGCAAGAATCTTAATGGCGCAAAGAAATTATACAGAAGCTAAAAGATGCTTTTCTATGATTAGCAGAAGAGATTTTTCTGCTGATAAATATTATTATCAAGCTTTTGCATCTTATCTTTCATCAAATAATGATGAAGCACTTGCTTTGTTACAAAGATTTTGGAATTCGTACGGCGGTTATTTAACCTTGCAAAATATTCAAATTTTGTTTGAATAAATCGCATGTTTGTTTTATTATATTCTGCATAAGTCCGCGTAGTTCAGCAGGATAGAACGTCATCCTCCTAAGATGAATGTCGTGGGTTCGAATCCCGCCGTGGACATTTTAGGTTTATTATGGTAGCACAAGTTATTTCCGGTACAACTGTCGGTATAGACGGTTATAAAATTCTTATAGAAGCTGATACAACCAGAGGTATTCCTGGCACAATTATAGTCGGTCTGCCTGATTTAGCGGTCAGAGAAGCAAATGTCAGAATTAGAACTGCTATAATAAATTCCGGATATTCTTATCCTTCTGGAAAAGTTATAATTAATCTTGCTCCCGCAGATTTAAAAAAAGAAGGTTCGGGTTATGATTTACCAATGGCTATTGCAGTTTTAATATGCGAAGGTGAAATTGAGCAGAGTAAATTAGAAAAAACAGCATTTGTCGGAGAACTTTCACTTGATGGTTCAATAAGACCAACCGCAGGAATTTTACCGATTACTTTGGGATTAAAGGAGCAGGGTATAGAAAATATTATTGTTCCTATAGAAAATGCTAATGAAGCTGCTCTTGTACAAAATATTAATGTTTTTGGAGCCGAACATTTAAGAGAAGTTGTGGAATTTTTCAAAGAGGAGCAAACAGAAGAATTTAAATTAAAAAAAGTTGAAATAGACATAAATAAATATCTCGAAGACTTAAACGAAACAAAGTATCATTTTGATTTCAAGGATGTTAAGGGACAAGAAAAAGCGAAAAGAGCTTTAGAAATAGCTGCTTCTGGCGGTCATAATATTTTGATGGTAGGATCGCCTGGCGCAGGAAAAACTCTTCTTTCAAAGTGTTTTACAAGTATTCTTCCTCCGCTTGAAATGAGTGAAGCTATTGAACTCACGAAAATTTACAGTATCAGCGGATTACTTGATAAAAATACTCCTTTGATAAAGCAAAGACCCTTCCGTCCGGTTCATCACAGTGCATCTGCTGTAGGAATTATAGGCGGAGGAACAAATCCTAAACCGGGAGAAATCACTCTCGCTCACAGAGGCATTTTATTTTTGGATGAAGTAGTTGAATTTCCGAGGAATGTACTTGAGGTATTAAGGCAACCTCTAGAAGATGGTTGCGTAACAATAACCAGAGCACAGCTTAGCATAAAATATCCTGCCGATTTTACTCTTCTTGCAGCTATGAATCCTTGTCCCTGCGGTCATTTTGGTGATAAACAAAAAGAATGTGTGTGCTCTGATTTTCAAGTTCAAAGATACTGGGCAAAATTATCAGGTCCCCTTTTAGACAGAATAGATATACAAATAAATGTTCCAAGATTGAGTGAAGAAGAATTGCTCTCAAAAAGGGATGCTGAAAGTTCCTCAGAAATAAGAAAAAGAGTAATTAAAGCAAGAAAAATTCAAGTAGAAAGATTTAAAAGTGAGAATATTGTTTGCAACTCACAAATGCTGCCAAAACATATTAAAAAATATTGCAAGTTGGATGAAGCAAGTGAAGGGGTATTAAAAACAGCAATAGCCAGATTTTCTCTGTCCGGCAGAGCTTATGACAGAATACTAAAACTTTCAAGAACTATTGCTGATTTGGAAAACTCTGAAAATATCCAAACCAAGCATATTCTTGAAGCTGTCCAATACAGAAATTTAGACAGAGAAAAGCAATAAAATCATTATACCTGCTGAGGTTTTCTTATAAGAGCTGATTCGATGAGCCTAAATGAAGTAAAACAAGCTCCGCCTATTGCACACCAAATAGCAGCATCTTTAAAAATTCCTTTTATAAGTGGCATATTGGATTTTATTAATTGATTACTATTTAAAAGTGTATCAGTAATCATGCTTATTGCACCGGTACAAGCTCCAACTGCAACAAGTTTTTTTACATCATTACCAAGAGCGGTCATATTATGAACCGCCGTTTTAGATTGAGAACCGTTAGTCTGAAAAAAATTTTTACCGCCATGAATTGAATTACAACAATTAATTGCTTCAATCATGATAAATCCCCTTTATTTTTTATCTACGACATTACTCACTGCTCTGAATATACTGCCAATAAGTAAAAATACTCCGGCAACTTTTGCAATGTTAATACCCATTCTGTTCAACGGAACTGCATCAACATTTTTTGAAAATTTGGAAAGGATATTTGTTCCGGCATCCCAAGCAACACTAAAAGCTGCTCCGGTAGCTATATTCTTAGTAGCTAATGCCGCAAATGTATCCCTTTGTTCAGCATCTACGTTAGTACCGTTAAAATTAGGATTGCGATTACTTAAATTGTACTGTGCGCCTTTTATCGGCTGCACTCCGATAGCGTTTATTAACATTTTCACCTACCTTGATTTCCCTCGGAAATCACATATAATTCTTCTTTCTTCTCTTTGTAACTACCGATTATAGCATGATGTTAAAAAAAATGCAATACCTTTCTTAAAAATTTTTAAATAAATTTATTTAAACTCCATATAAGAGATATATATACAAGTTATATTTACGCAATTTTTTTAAATAAAAATTTTTTATTTAGGCATGGAAGTTATTTAAAATTTTTTTAGGAGAACGTTATGGGAAATCAAATTAATCCGTCAGACATTAGACGAGTAAAATCAAATCAAGAATTTATGAAAAAAAGTGAGGTTGCAGATGATAAAAAATCTGAAAAACAAAAAGTTACTATTAAAACAAATGATGTTGTAAAAATGGCTCTTTTCCCTGTAAAAGGTGAAGATGAATTAGAAAATCCAACTTATACGGTACAAGGAAATGGTTATGAAATTACTTTAAATAAAGATGAATTTAAGGGAAATATTTTTGATAATGCAGCAGTAGATTCACATGATAAACAATATAATCCTGAAGCCGAAATAGAATTTGAAACAGAAGCTGCACCAACAGAAAGACCGATTACAAAAACAGAATATCAATCTATAAACTGGGAACAAGATGAAAATGGAGGATTATCACCCGAATTTACGCAAGGCGGAAGTATACAGGTTATGGATTCAGACGGAACTATTCGTTTGGTTAATCCGGATGCTATTATGGATGCAACTGAAAAATATGCACCAAAAGAAGGAACCGTATATGAAGCAACAACAGGTGAAAAAGTAATGGACGGTGTTATGATGCCATTTAAGGCTGTAGGTACAGCTTATGATAAAGTTTTAGGAGATCATGACGGCAGAGCTTCATTAAAAATAGCTAATAATCCTTGGGGTTTAAAAACAGCAGGTGTTGTTGGTGAAGTTGCTGCAGTAGCAACAGATGCCGTTTCAGTTGTTGCCGAAGGCGGTGAAAAAGCTGTAGGCTATATTAATGGTGCAGTTCACATAGATAATACATCTTATGATAAAACAACTACAAATGCCTTAATTGATACATCTAACAGTATTACTTCAGTTTTAGGTGTTGTAGAGGGACTTTTCCAAGCAGTAAAAGGCGGATTTGATACAGGAAGTTCTTTATTAAAAATGGAAGATATGTCAAATGAAATGCTTGAAAAAGTAAGAGATAAAGCACTTGAAAATATAGCTAAAATACATCTTGATAGTGAACCTATTGATGATGATGCAAAACAAATGTTCGCACTGTTTGAAATGGGTGATACAAGAGAAGCTCGTCACATGATAATAAAAGAAGCATTTGCCCGTCAATTAGTAACAACTTATGATGAATTAGAAGAACTAAATAAAAAACCTTTTGACGAAATGGTAGAAATATTAAAAACTAAATTAAATTGCAAACAAGAAATAAGTGAACGTCAAGTTGAAGATTCTTCAGCATTATTTTCTATAGGTTTCAGATTAGGCTTAACACCTGAACAAATGGAAGGAAAATCAAACAGCGAACTTCGTGCTGAATTAAAACGACAAAAGGAACAAAAACTGGGTATGTACAAATCTATGAGCAGTGAGCAAATTAAAGATTTATACGGATATGCTTATAATGCTTTAACAATAAAGAATTATGATTTTAACAATTTATCGGATTATGACAGACAAAAATTAATCGATTTGGGAGTTACAAGAGAAGAAGTTGTATTATTGGCAGCTGATTTAGCAGCTGATGCTGAATTAGCAAAACTTGCCGCTTTGGTGGTTGAACAAAGAGCTGATGGTATAAGCAATTTCCAAGCAGGAGTTACAAGAACATCAGAATCTGTCGGAAAAGTTGCTGATTTACCTTCAAATATACTTAAAGTTGCTGAATCTACAGATATTCCTGTTATAAAAGAAGTAACTGGAGTAGCAAGCGGTGCTTTAGATACTGCTACCGGAGCGGTAGGAACAGCATTAAATGGTGCTGTTGATTTAATTACCGGTAATTGGAATTTTGACAGAACTAAAAAATCTGCACAAAAAACAGCTAACGGTGCTAAACATATGGTTACGCTGGGTCATGGTAAAGATATTTACCATATTGACGGCATAGATAGCGGAACAATGCAAGCTGCAGGATTAGATAAGTTTAAATCCGATTATAAAGATGAGAATTTCAAAGAATTAACATTCTACTCAATACCTATTGCTGATGTTAAAGATGCAAGAAAAGATAAAGCTACCGGCCTTTGGGTAGTTGGAGGTACGTTATTCTTAAGTGATACATCATACAAAAATCTTTGCAAAATGGCTAAAAAACATGCAGCAACAGGTTCTGACAGTATTAATACACCAAGTGCAGTATTCTTACCTGAAATAACAAAAGCAAAATATATTCAAAAAGCAAAAGATTTAGGTAATAATACTTACAAAATAGATACGGGTGTATTCGGTTCAGAAATAATTAGTGCACAAGAATACAAAGCAATAATTGATAATTACAATCTTGGTAAAAAAGATAACGAAAAAATTGCTTATCCTGAAAGTTTAACTGCATTTCTTAATACACCAGTTGATAATACAACGACAATTGCTGTTGATACTGCAACCGCAGCTGCTGTTTTATCAAAGAAAGATCAATTCATAGAAGATGGTATGGCTAAATATGCAGAGGAATCATTAAAATCAATAAATTCTATTCTTTCTAATAAAAATATTTCCGAAGCACAAAGGAAATCACTTGTGATAGCAGCATTCAAAACTGCAATTACAGAAAGCTCACTAACAGCCGAACAAATAGACAAAATGGCTGTTATAATTGCCGCTAAGATTGCGGAAAATGATTCTTCATTTGCTTTAGCAATTTTAACAGGTGCATACAAATGTACAGGCGAACTTAATGACGGTGAACTCGGAGTATTAAAAAGAAGTTTGGCATTATTTGTAGGCCCTGTAGGAAACGCTTTACAAGGTGCTTATGAACACCCTGTAACTGCAATAGCTGGTATTCCTTTAGCAATAGCAGCTCCAGGTATTACTTATGCTGTAGTTGGCGGCACTGACAGTGCTTATGGTATTAAAAAAGCTATTATAGATGACAATTTTAATGATACTGTTGCTACTTATGAAACTACAAGAATTTTAAAACCTTTCTGGTGGCATCATGGTCATCATAAAAAATGTGTCGGTAATGAACCGGAACCGCAACCACCTACACCGGTTGATCCATGGTGCCCTCAAGTACCTGTTGATCCGTGGTGTCCGTAAAACTCCGTAAAGTTAAAGTAATAAGTCTAAGCATTGAGCTATAAAAAAAATGAGACTATCTTAAAAAGACAGTCTCATTTTAATTTATTAAAAAATAAAATCTTTAAAATTTTTTATAATTTTGTTATATACTTTTCTTATGAGAGAAGTTTTAGAAAAAATAAAACCTGAAGATTTTTTTAATACTGTGGATTTACATTTTCACACAGATATTTCTGATGGAAAAAATACTCCGGAGGAAATGCTATCCGCTTTTAAAGAGAAAGGTTTTAAACTCCTTGCAATTACTGACCATAATCGTATGAGTGCGCACGAAAATCTTAAAGCACCAGACGGAATAAAAGTTCTTCCCGGTATAGAATTCGATTGTTGGGACGGTTATGTATTTATGCACATGCTGGGATACGGAATAGATATTAATAATCCAAAGCTTAAAAAACTGTGTGCAAAAAATAAACTTGAAGCAACTAATGATATTATTAGATTTATAAATCATCGCAGCGCCAAAAAAGTTATTAAAACAATTAAGGAAGCAGGTGGAATTGCTGTTTTAGCACATCCGGCATGTTGTTGGAGTTTAAATTTAAAGAAAACAGTAAAAAAACTTGTTTCTTACGGATTGGACGGTTTAGAAGTATATTATGCCTATCGCAGGCACAGAAGTTATATAAAATTTTATGAGGCTTCTGATGTTGAAAAAATAGCTGATGAACTAGGACTTTTGAAAACAGGTGGAAGTGATTCACATAATATCGAGGCAATAATAAAAAAATAAATTTTGAAAAAGGAGGAGTATATGAAAGATGCAACAATAGCAGTTCATGGAGGACAGAATGTAGATAAGGACACTCATTCAAGAGCATTACCTATATATCAGACAGCTTCATATTTGTTTGATAATACTGAGCATGCTGCTAATTTATTTGGATTAAAGGAAGCAGGAAATATCTATACCAGATTACAAAATCCTACAACCGATGTTTTAGAAAAAAGAATTACTATGTTGGATAAGGGAGTCGGTGCTATTGCAACAGCTTCGGGCATGTCTGCTATTATGTACTCTGTTTTAAATATAGTTTCGGCAGGTGATGAAATAGTAAGCTCTACTGCTTTATATGGCGGGACTTATACCCTATTTTCTCATCTTTTTAAGAATATGGGAATAAATGCAAAATTTGTTTCTACAAATAAAATTGAAGATTATGAAAAAGCTATTACACCAAAAACAAAATTAATTTATGCCGAAACTTTAGCTAATCCGAAGCTTAATATTTTGGATGTTGAGAAACTTGCAGACTTGGCTCACAGCTATAATATCCCTCTGATTGTTGACAATACTGTTCCTACACCATATTTATTAAAATCGGTTGATTTTGGTGCAGATATTGTAGTTTACAGTGCTACAAAATTTTTGGGCGGGCACGGAACAACATTAGCAGGATTATTGGTAGATAGCGGTAAATTTGACTGGGAAAAATTAGGAAAATTCCCCGGACTTGTTGATCCGGATGAAACATATCATGGTGTAAGCTATACGAAAAGCTATAAAAATATGGCATATATTATAAAAGCCAGAGTAAGTTTAATGAGAGATACAGGGGCGGTACTTAGTCCTATGAGTTCGTTCCTTATTACTCAAGGAATGGAAACTTTACACGTAAGAATGAAACAACATTGTGAAAATGCTTTAAAAATTGCTAAATTTTTGGAAAGCCATAAAAATGTTGCTTGGGTTACTTATCCGGGATTACCGTCGCATCCTGATTACAACTTAGTTGAGAAATATTTACCAAAAGGTCAGGGTGCAATGATAGGATTTGGCATAAAAGGCGGAAAAGAGGCAGGTGCAAAGTTTATTAATAACGTTAAGTTACTTTCGCATTTAGCAAATATCGGAGATGCAAAATCTTTGGTTATTCATCCTGCAAGTACTACACATGCTCAATTAACGGAAGAAGAACAGATTGCTTGCGGTGTATCACCTGATTACATACGTCTTTCTATAGGTATTGAAGATGCAGAAGATATTTTGGAAGACATTAACCAAGCTTTAGAAAAAATCTAATTTGATAACAAAACTTTTTTTGTTTTGTTTTAGTATTAATATAGTTGAATATGAGGAAATTATTATGCAAATAAGCAAATTAACACAAGTAAATTTTAATGCAAAAAATAATTATGAAAATAATGAAAAACAATCTTTCGAGAGGATGGCTAGAGTTATTAATACTCACCCTACGGCAAAAGTTTTTGTAACAGAGCATAATCCTTCTATAATAAGTCCGTTAAAAAATTCATTAAGAGCAGGACATCCGGTTGCAGGTGATCCTAATTTTACTATTTCTATTAATGATTTTATTGTGAAAACAGGAGAAGATACTTATATAAGTGATAGAGCTCATCCGAGCAGAAATGCTGCAGTTGACGGAAATATTAATATTTCTAAAATAAACGGTAAAGGCTCTACTTTGGTAGCAGTAAATTATCCTGTTTATAAATCGCATATCAGCGAAGGAGATTTAAAAAGTGCTATGAAAAAATATGATAAATTACTTAAGAGAACTTTAAAAGCTCTTAAATAACCTGTCAAAATTTGTTATTTATATCTATGTTAATACAATTATAAAAAATAGTGGTAAAGATTATGCAAATAAATAAATTATCTCAATTTAGTTTCGGAATGCCTAAGATATCGCAATCGGCAAGAGAATTATTACCCGAAAACCTTTCTGAAGAAGACAAAAAAAAGCTGGAACAAGTGGAAAAAACTTATCCGAATGCAGTATTAGATGTATATCCTATATATTTAAATTCTCATAAATCAAAAAAGAGTATATTACCTAAAATTACTCGCAAGTTAGAAAAAGTACTTGGTACTAATCCGAATTTTAAAATAACAATTCATGAATTTGTATCAAAAACACCTGATGATAAACCGATAGCCGGTTATTCTCTTAACGGTGAAATTTCTGTTCAAGATGCAAGTTCTCCGAGTAATTTTATGTATATTCACTCTACGACAAATAGTTTTAATGAACAGTTAACTCCGGATGATTTAGTAAGGGCTACCGACGTTTATGATAAACGTTATAAAAGGACCATGGATGTTGCAAAAAGAAAGGCAAGACATACCAAATGAAAATCTTAAAGGCTCAATCAATAAATTTTGGAATGCCTAAAATATCGCCTCAAATAAAAAAAATGCTTCCTAAGAATTTATCTCCTAAAGATGTAGAAGTGATAAGGCAAGTTGAAGCTACATATCCTAATGCTGAGATGGATATAGAATCAAATTTCGGAGATCCGATAGATACAAAGTATACGACCGCAGATGAAGTTCTTAGTCGTATAGGTATTTATTACCCTATATATAGGATAGTTGTAAAGGGAAAAACCGGTGATGGCGATTTACCGCTCGATGGCTCAAGCTCAGATGACGGTAATATTTTTCCTGCAATTGAAAATGGAGTAAAAAAATTTAAGAAAGGGCACTCATCTAAAGTCACTGCTTCTTATCCGATAAGGCATCGTAAAATTAAGCCATCCGACTTAAAGAAAGCAGTAAAACATTATGATAAACATGTTAAAGAGATGGAAAACGTCAGAAGAAATTCAGAAACCTAAATTCTTATCTTAAAATTTTTTGAGATAAGTTAATCATTTTTTGCTGTACCAAATAACCTTTTTCCTGATAAATTCTTCTATACAAATTTCAGGAATATTAGGAAATGGCGGAAGATAGACTATATCTATTTTTCCTCTGCTTGTTGTATTTGGATTTCTTAAACCAAAACCGTAATGAGTTTGAACGGATAATTTGTTACTTAAATCAATATTATATTTTTTAGCAAGCTTTGCTCCAAGATTAAATCCTGCTTCACATTGAACTCTTGTTAAAGGGTATTTCGTAAACAAAGTTTTTTCATTAAAATTATACATACCTAAAAAAGCTATGCCTATGGAATTAGTATTTCCTCCGCCCGTATGCGCCGCATATTTTCTATCATTACAGTTTAAATTATCTTCAATATTATATTTTCCTTTAAAAACTTTTCCTTTATCATCAATTAAAAAATGGTAAAACTGTCTGTCAAAATCAGAAGGATTATAGCTTCCGCCGCTCCAATGATAAATAATTTTAAACACATTTACCCCCTCTTTGCCAGCTCTAAAATATTTTGGTTAATTTTTGCGATATTGTTTTCAATGCTTATTATTCTGTCTTTGATATCTTTAATATCATCTTTTTGGTCACTCTCATATTTTGCAAATTTTTCCTCAATCTGCCTGATTTTTGTAGCAAAAAATACAATTGCACATATAAAAATAATTTCCAAATATCCGCTGAATAACGGATTGTTTAAAATAGACGAAATAATAACTTCCATATTTACTCCTTATAATTACTTATACAAACTTTTGATATCAACATATTCTAAATCCCAATTTGTATCGGGATTTGTCTGAAAAATGTTTATTCTGTTCTTAAATTGATAAATAAAATTTTTTAGATTTTTATGTTCATAAGGTTGAAAAGGTTTTCTTGAACAACTCTTTGAATAATCGTGATGCAAAAAATAACTATCATTTTCATTATGGTCAATTCCGACAAGGAATACATCGGTATAATCATTTAAATAGCACCAATTTATCGCACTGGAAACCGTAAAACGGTAAAACCCCAAAACATCTTTTTTCTTTTTATCAAAATTCGGAGCAGGAATGATATTATATCCTGTTTTTGGCGAAATAACTTTCGTAGTGTTGTCTATTGGAAATTTTACCCCATCTATACAAAAGCAATACTTTACATTGCAAGGAGGCTTATTAATGGAGCCTAGTTCATGTTTTAAGTCATTAAGTCTGACTTTATTAATAAAAGGACTGCGCCCTAAAATAATAATTTCTTTCATAAAAATTCCTTATCCTTAATAAAAGCTGATATAAAACAATATTTTGAAACAGAATAAAATCAATGTTTTTCAAAATTAACGGAAATTTGTTCTGATACTATGTTTGTGCAAATTTTTAGTAGAGCAAGGCAAATAGGTCAGGTTTTAATCTGACAACCTAATTGGTTTTACCTAATCTATAACTGTCTTTCCGGCATATAGTGTTCATGGAAAATATAAAAAATGCTATAATTTTATTGGTTAATTAAGGAGAATTTTATGAAAAAGATTTTGAGTCTAAGTTTATTTTTGTTATTTGCTTTTTGCAATATTTCTTCGGCAGAAGAAATTATGATGGGTGCTGACGGAGTTATGTACAGAAAAGAAGGCAACACAATAGTCAGTTCAAAAGGGGTTGTTTATAAAATATCCGGAGACAAGCTAATCGGCTCAGATGGTACTATTTGCAGAAATCGTAGCGGTATCATAAAATGCAGAAACATAAATGATGATGATGACAGATATGACGATAGATACAGACGTGATAATCGATATTATGATGACAGATACAGAAGGGATGACAGATATTATGATGATAGATATTATCGCAGATATGATCCCAGATATGATTATGACAGAGATTATTACAGACGTGATTACAGAAGATAAAATCTACAAAAAAATAAAGGGACCGCCAAAATTGACAGTCCCTTATTTTTATTGGAATAACCTATGTTGTAGCAACTTCAGATGAATTTACAACAAGTTTTGCTAACTGTTTCGGATTAACGGTTAAACCGCCATATAGGTATAATCCTCTGATACCTGTACCGAAGCGTTTTTCAAATCTTATATCTTCAAGTTTTGAAATTTGTCCTGCAAAACTTATGGAATCGGTAATACCTGCCATAACGTAGATTTTACCTGCTACAGGTTTAAGATTTGTGCAAACCATGATATCCATGCCTGCTATTTTTGAAATAGCACCTTCTCTGATGGTTTCATCACCGCTTTGAGAAGCATGCGTAAATTCAGGTGACTGAATGAGAACAGCTTCAATTTCTGGGTTAATTACGCACCAAGGGTTTCTTCCTGTAGAATCAACAGCATTATTATTTTTTAATATCTTTGCTAACTCTACAAACTTTTGGTAAATAGTGGATTTATTCAAATCATAGCCTGATGATTCAACAATGTTTGCATTCGGAACATCGGAATGCTTTCCTAAAAGAAAAGTATCCTTAGCCAGTGCTATAGCAACTTTAGCACGATTTGTATATCCGTTTATTAAATCAACATTACTTTGAACTTTAGCTATATCAGGTACATTTATTGCAAAATATCTTTTTTGGTCAATAGTCAAAGTAGAGCTTGTACCTTCAGGCATTTCATAAGTAATATCGCTTGAACCGTATTCTCTTACGGTTACATCACCAAAGGTCGGGATATAAACAGTATCACCTGCATTTTGGATTTCACCTTCATATTTTTTATTTACACAGCTATCCATAACACCTGTATTATCAAAATTTGCATTAAGAGTAGCTGACCAAATATCAGGTGAAAATTCGGTATAATTAGACATAATTTTCTCCTTATTTTATTTTTTTCGACGCAAATTGCTCTAATATAACATTTTGATTTTTTCTAAATTCTTCAGGCTTCATCGATTTTATTTCACTCATAGTATATATTTTTTCTTGTCCTGTTTCAGGTGAAAAGCTCGTTGCACTGCTGAGTGTTTTTCGATAATTTTCATTTTCTTTTTCCACCTCAAGTTCTTTTAAAATTTCCTCACGAAGAACCTCTCTCAAGTTTCCAACCAAAGTCTTGATGTTTTCCAAATCCTGTTTCGGCAATTGATGGTAATTCGTTTCCAAAAATTCACTAATTATCGGAAAAACATTGGAATTGGTTTGGTCTTGAGCAAAAAATTCCTGCGGAGCAGCTAAATCAAGCAATTGTGAATATTTTTTAGCGGTATCATCATATAATGATTTTAAATTTTGAAATTGATTTGTAAAATAATTATTCAAATCTTCCAAAAACTGCATTTTTTGTCTTGAACTGATTTTTCCGCTTCGATAAGCATTTTCAAGTTTTTTCATCTCTTCAAAATAAACAGCTTTAATATTGTTATTTTGAAAATTAAAATCACTTTCCAATTTTTCAAGATTTGATTTTATTTCCTGTCTTTTTAATTCCATATTATTTTGTTTTTTATATTTTGCTAATTCCTGCGCCTGCTTTGTTTGCAAAGCTTGTAATTCTTTATATGATTTTGCTTGCTCTTCAATTGAATTAAATTGAGGTAAAAGAAAATCATACTCAATTTTTTCTTGAATTGGTTCTGAATTTTCAGTTTTCAATATTTCTTGTTCATCTTTTATATTTTCATTCATAAAATAATCTCCTTTATAATTTATTAACTGTACTAAAGTGAACCCAAAACATTTCCCAAAAGAGAAATTGCCTGAGTTCCTAATCCTACATAATTTGGACTGCTTGAACTTTTTGAACTGTTTAAATAGTAATTGTTTCTGTTATTGTTATAATTTGAGCTTGCTGATAACAATGAATTGAAATAATTATCATTAGCAGAAGTTGTGTCATTAAGAGCTTTTTGTAAATAACTCAAATATGCATATCTGTTTTGAAGCTCATTTTGTTTCAAAGTATCAATATCAGCCGTATAATCCCTTGATATATCGGAATATGCTCTTCTCCTACCGCTTTCTAATGCATTTACACTGTCAAGATAAGCTGTAGAATCTAAAGTACCTAATCTTGAAAAGAAATCTTCCATATTGGCTCGATATTTAGGTTCATATTCAGCTTCGTACTCTTCAATGGATTTTTGCTTTTTTGCTTCCGCTATTTTATCAAATTGTTTCAATAAATCCGGAGAAAAAGTATTTATCTGTTTGAACCCATCACTTATCTGCTGCTTTAATTTGTTTTTTGAATCATTACTGTCTTGAGGCTCATCTATCTGAGTTACAAGCATGTTTGTAAACGGATCAATATATTGCGCAGCAACAGTACGTCCGTTTGATTTAATAATTGTCGGAGTGAATTGATACTCCGGAACTGATTGGGAATTTCCGCCCATTTTACCTCCTTTTTTTATAACAAAAAAGCAAGCACAACGCTTGCAAATACTAATATTAAATGATAAAGGGGGCAAATGCCCCCTTAGTATGTTATGGATAAGTTAATTCTCTTAAGCAACTAATCTTAAGCTTTCTCCGGCATTTGCCGCACCTTCTTCTAAACTTTTGGTATCTGCCTCAGCCTCTTCGAATGATTTTTTTGCTTCTTCTGATTTATCTTCAGCTTTTTGAAGTTCTTCTTCGAGTCTTGCAACTTCTGCCTCCTGAACCGTAACCATATAATTAATACTTGTCAGGAATGTGGTTGCTTCCGCTTTTTGTTTTTGAACTTCAGCAGCTTCTAAACCAATATTATAATTTTCTTGCAAATTAGTATCCAATTCTTGTGTTACTGAATCCAAATTTGCTTGTGCTTCGGTAATGGATGCTTCTTCTGATTGAATTTGGGGGTCATAAGTAGCAAAAATATTTTCTCGTTCTTGCTGAGCGTTTGCTAAATTTTGCTGATAAGTTGCCAATCTGCTTTCTTCTGCCGCTTTCTCTGCTTCAACCCTTGCTTTATCGGTATTAAGTTGTAATATCTCAGCATCTTTAGCTGCTTTTTGCTCCTTCAATGAAGCTATTGTGCTTTCGAGTTGTGCTTTTTGCGCTTCTAAAGCAGATGTGTCAACCGGAATAGCATTACCTTCTTCATCGAATTGTGTTTGACTTTGTGCTTGTGCCAACTGTTGAGTTATTGAATCCAAGCTGGCTTGATTAGTAGTAATTGATGTTGCTAAGCTGTCTGACTCTGCTTGTTTTGAATTTAAATTATTTTGCAGAGTTGTCAGTTCTGATTCTTTTACAGCTATAATTCCTCTTGAAGTAGCAATTTGAGAATTTATACCTGCTTGTTTGATGGTGTTAGCGTTAAGCTTTGAGCTCTTCTCATTTTCCAAACGTTTCTTTTCTGTTTGATGACTTAATAAAGTTGATTGTGCTGCGGCTTTATTTTCTGTTAAAGTTGCAACAGTCTCATCTGAATCAGCCAATCTGGATAGAACATTTGCTTCTTGTGCAGCCAGTGCATCAGCTGCAGCAGAAGCTTGTTGCTGACATGCATAATACTGGCTCAATTGTTGAAATGCAGCTTGATAACTTGCACGTGCTCTATCTTCGTCAGACAAAGCGTCATCCTGCTCAATTTCTTTACTTTTTTGAATCAAGATGGCGTCCCAGTACCCCTCTGGCTTGTTCGCCACCTGCTTTGGAGTATCAGATTCGTTAGAATCTGCCCTCAAAAGTCTCAAATCAACATAATCCGTAGATATCATTTTTTTACTCCTATATATCTAACTTTATATCTCTTGTATATATAAAGTATATCAGATTTCTCAAAATTCAAATTTTAAAAGTTTTGTTACATAAATTAACATTTGTATCAAAACGTATTTTTTTATATCTAATATAAATATTATAAGGAAAGTAAAGGAACATATATATGCACGTTTACCATCATTCATAGTTCCCCGGTTTAGGTTAAGCAATTAATAACCAATGAGGTAAAGGAGCTTTATTCCTTGTAGGAACAACGGCAATACGTATTTCTGTATGAAAACTTATACAGAAATTTTGCTCAACATAATTTCAAATAAAAATATATTATTAAATATAATTACAATAACAAACTTGCTCTTGAAAAAAAAGCAAGTTTGTTTTATTCTTAAATGGCAAGCGGATGTAACTCAATGGTAGAGTCCTTGCCTTCCAAGCAAGTGGTTGCGAGTTCGAGTCTCGTCGTCCGCTATTTTTTATGCAATTTTACAAAACTTTTTCATACAAAATTGATGATAAAAGTTTATTTTTTCTCATACCTGCCGCTTTAATTTCACCCACCTTTCTAAAATTGAGTCTGCTTGCCATATTTCTCATCGGTCTGTTTGAAGATAATGTTTCAAGCCTGACAGCAATAACTCCATGCCTTTTTAAATCAGAAAATATATAAGCCAAAGATTGTTCCAGTTCAATTGCAACACCTCTATCTGCACCGCCTGACATATAACAAAAGAATTTGTCCGCTGATATTTTCTCAAATTTTTTTAATATCAAAACTGCAAATATACTATTATTTTTGACAGCCCCAATAACAACAGAGTTTTTTGAATATAAATCATTCCAAAAATCAGTTTCAACATTTTCATAATCGTTGAAAAATATAAATGATTTATTTTTAAGAAGCAAATCCAAAATCTCTTTTAAATGTTTAGTATCAGAAAAAGGAGTAATTTGGATTAATTTAAACATCAAAATATACTTCCTTAAATTCAATACCCAGCAAAGAGATACAATCAGAAAGCTTGTTTCCGAAAAGCTCTATCTGAAATGATTTATTAGAGCCAGTTGCCAATGTTTCAAATTTATTGAGCATGTTATCTTCAAGAGTAATAAATCCATATTTTTGAGTATAATTATCCAAAACTCCCTGCCCGTTTTTACCGTTTTCATCGCAAAAAACCAAGGTATTACTTTGTATATTAGTGAAACTATCTTTGTCTTCTATATAATAATTAGAATAATTTTTCCTTGTTTGATAATTAAAATTATTATCTTTATCCATTGATAAAATCAGAGCAACGTGTTCTACAGTTTTATATTTATCAACTTTTCCAAAATGAAAAAAAGGACTTTTCCAATTAAATTCTATAGGTGCTCCCATAAAACTTGTTCCTACACTTTCTTTTACTATTTTTCCATCTCTGAGACCGCAATAAATCCCTCCTTGATATTCCCAAGCGGAAGTTATATCATAAGGAACAATTCTTTGAAACCAAGCATTATTAAAATAATCATATATTAAAATTGTATGAAAATAATCATCATTATTTTCATATAAGAAGCACCAAATCTGAGATTTATTTTTAAAATTAAGCAAAATACACTTTTCATTTTTAGAATTATTAAAAGATTCTAATTTTGTTTTTATATTTTCAGAAATAGCACTACCTTGTGTAATTTCTCCTAGTTCATTTATTACAAAAGGATATACTGCACGATTAAAAAATATCTGTCTGCCATTCGCGACATTTATACCCATAGGACTAATTGCACCCAAATTAGAGAATGGAGTAATAACAAAATTTTCAGGAGAATTTCCGCTCAAAATAAAAGAACTTTCTTTTTTATGAATAACAAGCACATCTTTAAAATTACAAAGTGCTGTAATCGGAGAAGTATCATTATGAAAATTAGATATACTTCCGGCATCATTTTGAGTTTGCCAATCATCAAATTTACCCAATGCACTATAATATAAAGTAGAACCGTTCGCCATCCATATTCTGCCTTTATAAACTTCAAGTGCTAATGAACGTATATTAGTACCACCCGTAGTTGTTGCATTAGCCTGTGAAATTTCAGGACTGTTCCCAGGAACAAACAGGAATGGGTCATCTACTCCGTTAACAACAAAAACACCATTCAAATAAACTTTAAAATTCGGAATTTGATTAGGAGTTAAATCCGATTTTTTTAAAACAAAACCGGAATTTTCATAAGAATAAAATTTACCGGAAGCAGTAACAACCACCAAAAAACTTTTTCCGTTATTTTCACCCTCAAAACCGCCAAGTATCTTCTCACCTTCAATGGCAGCAAAAAGTTGAGAGCCGTTCATTCTTGTAATACCTCCGCTTTGTAAAAGCTCAATATTAAATCCATCCGCCCATGCAACTTCCTTCTCGCTTTGAGAAACAAGAGGGGCTGAATGTTTAAAATCCAAGCCCCCGCTGAAATTATAAAATTGAAAATTTGAAAAATCAGCCATTATAATTTTCTGAAACCTCCATCTATTGTTGTATTTTGATTTACATCACATTTGCAATTTCCTGCTAATGCTCTTATTGCCATTTCATACTCTTTATTCCAATGAACATATTTGGGATGAGAAGGATTTTGTTTGAAAATCATTGCTGCACCATTTACAAAAATCCTATCTTGAAAACTAACAGGTATAATTGATTCATCTTCTTCGTTCTCAAAATTTTCTTTTAGTTCATCGTTCTTGTCTTTTACAAAACTTGAACAAATATAGAATATTTTTATTTCTTCATTCGATGGCGAAATCAGAATATCATTTCCGTAAAAAGAATAAGAATTTTTAGGAATACTTGAACTAAAAAATATATTATAATCAGGTACAAATCTATAAGAAGAATTTTTACCGATAATCTTTACTACTTTGCCGTTAATATTCAAAGGATATACTATTACATTTTCATCAAGCAATAAATCTTTAGTTTTTTGTCTAAAATAAAAACTGTCACTCAAAGAGCAAACCTCTTTATTTACTCTGTTAATAACCTGTTTTAATCTGACATGCTCAGGTTTTGTTAATTCCGAAAAAGTGGCTGCCGTTGAATAATTAAGCTCTAATAATACAGCGTTTATAATCTCTAAAAAATTCATTATACCTCTTCCCTATAATAAAATCTTATTAACCTGTCATTTAATTGTGCTCTGCCATCTGTTGATTTTTGCAGAAACTGTTTTTTGTACTCTTCGTTAAGTCCAAATAACGAAGCAACTTGAACACCGTTCAAATAATAAACTGTTTTGTTTTTGATATCGGAAACTTCATAAAAAGTTTGATAATCAAAAATTTCATCATCAGACAATTCCTTAAATTCACTAATATAATGAATGGTATTTTCATTAATACTGTCCAGTTCAAGTTTAAGCTTTTGCTGTTTTAATTTAGCAATTTCTTCTTCAATTTCAACAGGCGTTAACAGCCTTTCTTCAAGAGTCTGTTTTTTTAACATAATTTCTCCTTTCTAAAATAAATGACAATTCAAAATAAAATTTGAATTAAAAAAAATAGATTTTACGTAATATGTATTATGAAAAACAATTGTTAAAATATATTAAGCAGTGCATGTTCAATAAACACAATAGTTTTAGAAAATTTCACAAATAAATAAGCAATTTTTCATGAACAAAAAACTTTATTAATGTAAGGGTAACAAAAAGGGTAACAAAACAACGGGTAAAACTGTAAGGAGGCATTATTACAATGAGTACGGGTATACAACCTATCGTACCTGCACAAATGAAAGTTCAATCAGCTCTGTCCGGTAAACGCACTTGGAAGGATATAGTTGAAGACTTTGAAAACGACATTTTTGCAGCTGACGAATACAAGGATGAAAAGGATTCACCTGCTAATGACGGGAAAATTAGCACTGCTGAAAAAGTAAGCCATTTTATCAAAGGTATAGGTAAAACATTTACCTCAATGGCAAAAAATTGGAAAAGCAGCTTAGGCGGTGCAATTGCTTTTGGTACTATCCTTACCTTCGCTCCAACGTTATCCGTACCTTTAGTAGTTCTTGGCACTGCTGCCGGCGCTCTTCAAATCGGCAATTCAATAATAAAAGCTGCCACAGCAAAAACCGATAAAGAAGCAAGATTAGCTTACCAAGGAATGGGAACCGGATTATTAACATTCTTACCTTCCTTCATTGGCAGTAAAGCTGCAGTCAAAACTGCAAATAAATTCGGTGTAGTAGGAAATGTCACAGAAAAAGACAGTCTGTGGAAAAACTATATAGAATGTTGGAAACTAAGTTTCTTTGGTCAAAATAAAGGCAGCCTTAATTGGTGGCAAGCAGCCAAAGCTACAACATCATCAAAACTTGCAAGTATGTTTATATTCTCTTCTAAAGGAGGTAATGGCAGAGCAAAAAAAGTTGTTGATCATATAAATAAAAACTTAGAAAAAACTAAAACTGATACTGAAAATGAATTAAAAACAGAAGAAGCAAAAGTTGAACAAGCATCAAAAGACAAGATAGAAGCACAAAATGCTTTTGAGGCAAACAAAAAGAAACAAGAAATATTAAATGCACAAATTGAACGAACTGAAAATGATCTTAAAAATCGAGCCAAAACAGAAAAAGATTATTTGGAATTAAGAGATAAATCAATAAAACTAGAACAAGCTCGCTATGATGAAGCATATCAAAGAAAAGACGACAGAGTATTCGGTGATAATAATGACAGAGCTCAAAATCAACTGCCCAGAGATATGGCAATACAAAACAGGCACCAAAACCAAATGGATACAGAAATTATGACTAAAGCTCAATCTGAAATCGCAAGATTAAGAGGTGAAACTTGGGCAGATTATGAAGCAAGAACTCAAAAGATGTATAATGATACTTATGTTGGTTCTAGCGGAACCCCATCTTTGAAACAACAAGTTTCTGATTTACAATCTGAAGCAACTCATCTACTTGTAGAACAGGAAGCAAAAGTAAAAGCAGATAAAAAATTGACCGAAAAAATAACAGAACTCAAAGAAAAGATTGCAAAAACAGAAAAACTTATAGAACAAGTAAAAGATTACACAGAAAACAATACTGAACTATCAAAAATACTGGCTGAACTGGGAGATTTTGATGACAGAATCGTAGATACTATATCCCACGAGAATTGGCAAGAATTTGCAGAAAAGAATCTAGGCTCTATCAAAAACAGAACAGCTCCGGGCAAAACTTACAAACAAATAATATTAGCATTAAATGAGCCTGATATGAATAAGATTCAAAGTGAATTTACTCAAAGCATCGCAGGAAGCGGTGGTATAAATAACAAAGGAAGAATAAGCCCATTAACTCACGATATATTCACTAGATATGCAAGTTTGGATGATCCGGAAAGTATACTCGCAGCATACAGAGAACTCCATCCTAAAGTTAACTTCTGGAGTATAGATACACCTCTTTGGGATGGTATAACAAAAACAGTTCAAACATCAGCAGCTGCAAGATGGCTAAAAACATTATTCGAGTAAGGTAAATAAGGTAAATAATAACTTCCGTAAGCTCTCAGCCCCTCCCCAAAAATGAGAGCTTTTTCTTTTGTATTAAATAATAGGGTAACTAAAAAGTCACCCTATTATATATAATAATATAAATTTAAGTTTATAATTAATCAGCGGCGTCTTCTTCAATTAATCCATTTTCTTCTGCTTCATTGGTAGAACCATTTTCATCTAAATAATCAGATGCTTTCATTATATTAGAGAACAAAGATCTTGGATTTTTACTATCTCTTGGGAAAAACGGATATTTCCCATTAGTATCTTTAACTCTCATATATTTATCAATTGTCAACTCACCACCGGCTGTATTTTCTTCAAGATTTCTGAACGCTTTATATAATGGAGTTTTTTCATAATTAACTTTATTTTTTTTTGCTGCTTTTTGAATTTTATCTAATACATCACCATAAGTATTAACATCCCACTGACCAAAACTAATACTGTTTACATTCATGATACAAACCTCTTATATTAATATACATCCTTTTAAAAACACGTAAAAATAAAATTTGCTATTTCTGCTTCACATTTGTAACATAAAAATACAATTTTTTCAATAAATATAATTATATTTTTACATTATTGTAACAAAGCACTTTTGTCGTTTTTTTGCTAATATAAGTAATAGATTATGAGGCTATAAACATGAATAAAATAAATTTTAGAGCATGGGAAAAAAATACATATTTTCCTTTAAACATTGGAAACAGAACAAAGTATTCTATAGAAAAACTTGGAGAATCAGTTTTTGAATGTTCCTACAAAAACGGAATACTAAAAGCAACAGAAAACGGAGAAGATGTTTTTGTAAAAAAAACTACACCAAATGATTTTTCTAAAAATATTATTCTTATGCATAAGACGCTGTTACCTAACGAAGAAACATTTGATGAAATTCTTGACAGATTGAGTCTTGAAGCATGATAAATTTATAGATATTACAAAAATGACAGAACAAACATATTTTGCTTATACTGCTAATGTTATTGTTCTGTCATCGTTTTATTGAAATTTTTATATTATTTTATTACCGGACAATTATTGAAAAATTTTTTAGTATCAAATTCTTCACTTTGTTGTTTGAAATAATTTGCAATCTTTTTAACAACATCTAATGCAGGATATTTGTCCTCTTTGTTATGAGGAAATACAATTTTTAACTTACTGTTTCTGTCCGTAAGCATAAACGTATCCTTATTAAAATCTAATATATGTCCTTTTGTATTATTATGCACATAAAAATAATCTTTTTTTGCTTCTGTAACTCTCTTATCAGATACAGAATTATCTTTGTTCGCTTCTAAAATTTGGTTTCTCAAATATGAGCTGTTGCCCCATTGTCCAAAAGAAACATTACTAACATTCAAATTCATAATTTCACCTCATAGAATTAATATATACATGTATAAATAATCAAAACAAAAATAAATTTGATAGTAAAACATATAGCATAAAAAAAAACAAGTGACTACCATTCTGATTTTAGAGGGAAATAAAAATCTACCAAGTAACTTGCCGCATCAAACGGATGAGTTAAATATTTTAAATTTTTATCCTGTTTAATCTGCCTAAGAACAGGAACATCAATTTTATTTGTACCTTCTTTGTATTTCAGATTTTCACAGTTATAAATAAGCCATTTACATTTAGGTGAAATAATAATTTCTCTCTGTCCTTGATTTGTAACAATCTTATTATTCCATGCCGCAATTCTGCTTTTTATCGGAGGATTAAAATGTTTCAATCTAAATTCAACATTTCTGTAACCGAAAGCAAACAATCGGTTTTTTATTTGGATATAATTTGTGTATTCACTCGCAGTTGTTCGATTATCACCTGAGGCATCACCGTTTATAATGATTTTCCCTTTATGATTAGGATATCTTGAACAAAATTCATCTATACATTCAACAGTAGTTGTATTTTCCAAAACTATTTCATCAAAAAAGAATACCTTGTCAGAAGTTTTGTGCGCAAGAACCCAGCACATGGGGTCGACATTAAAGTCACAACTCAAATGCAAATCTATATCATCAATATAATTTATCGGTTTTATATTATCTTGCGAAAAATTCTTAACAACATTGTTTTTTATAATATCTACAGGTTCACCAAGCCAAATATGACGATAATCCTCCGGTTTATAAAGCTTTATTTGTTCTGCCATTTTTTTCATGGGTTTGGGGCAAAAAGGATTATCAAAATAATTAATATGTATAATCAATGCATCTTCTTTGTGGAAATTCTCTATTTCATAAAGAACTGCATCTTTAACTGTTTCAGGATTCATAGTAACAAAAATTTGGCTGTCATTTTGTCTTATTGTCGGGTCTAGCTTTTGAAAACTGTTTAAAGAAAAATTCTGTGCTTCTTCTATCCATGCATCAGAAAAACCTTCATAAGATTTTATACCATCCGCAGTTAAATCATTCATGCCTTTAAAAACAATTTCACTCTTTGTAAGTTCACTTCTTATATAATCAGAATAAACTTTAAAAGGAAGAGAATATTTTTCAACAAGTTGCTTAAAAAGTTTGTAATTAGATTGTTCCAAATTTGTTTGGAATTCTCTTACACAAAGTAAATCTCTCTTTTTATATAATCTGTCCTCAAGAAGTTTTCTTGCGACGAAATGGGATTTTCCAGAACTTCTGCCGCCTTTTAAAACAACGTATCTGCCGGAAAAATTAAATACCGGTTCTAATTTTTCAGGATAAAACCAATCAAAATTTATTTGCATTCAACACTTTTCCTGTTTATAAATACTTCATAACTTATATCTGCAATATCTTTTGAGTCTTTTTTTAATCCTGCAACATCAATAAGAGTTTTTGCAGCCTGTATTTTACTTGCAACAGGTGCTTCTTCATCATCAAGTATATATTCCAATTCAGAAAGAGCCTTATCTGTCAGTTTTTTTATCCTTTTTTCAAAATCTTCATTTTTATTTTTCTGGGGTTTAGAATTTGTCATTTATATTGCTCCTTCAATAAATAAAATACATATTAGTTGTCCTGATCCATTAAAATTGATATAATCAACTTGGTGGTAAGATGAATATTTTTAAACTCGATAAGAATAATATCAATAAAATTAAAGACTTATATAACGATTTCAAATTAAAAGCCATAACAGATTACGGATTTGAATTTGAACCGCTTGAATTTGAAAATTTTAAAAATACAATTTTCCAAAATATAAATAAAGGCTATTTCTCCGAAACAAATTCAAATGTTGACGGTTTTCTTATATATACAGATAAACTTAACGAAGCAGTAGAATTAACACTGATTTTTGCTAAACATAAAGAAATAAAAGAAGAGCTTTTAAAAACATTTTTAAATGATATAAAAAATACGTTCAAGAATAAAACAATCAGTTATCCCCTGTTAAGTAAACAATCTGAAAATGAAGATTTATTAATAAAATTTGGTTTTAATTTTGTTAAACAAGAAATTCTCGAAATACAAGATTTATATACATATACTGCGGATTTGCCTAAAGGATATGAACTTTGCAGCTGGCATGATGAATTTGCACAAAAAGCGGCAAAAATCCTTCAAGAAAATTTTTCAAAACTTAGCGATGCAAAATTTGACCCAAGATTTTTAACTTTTATTGGATGCAAAAAAATTATAGAGCTTATTACTAAAGGAATATTGGGTAAATTTTTACCTGATATAACATCGGTGCTTTTATATAAAAATGAACCAATAGGTTTTTGTTTCATTAATCTTTCTAATACTGAAACTGCAAATATTCCTATTTTAGTATTATCAAACACTCATCACGGGAAAAAACTCGGAGAAAAAACAGTAAAAAGTTCTGTTTCAAAACTCTTTTCTCAAAATATATCCGTAAAAAAAATTAATGTCACCTGCGACGGTGACAATATTTCTGCTATAAAAACTTATTTAAATTCAGGTTTTACAAAATCTGAAGAGTATAAACACTTTTATTTGAAAATCTAGTTTTCACAAGGTAATAATCCTAAGTCTGCATAGTTCACAACTGCTCCGCCGTGAAACTCTTCATTTTGTGCTTTTACAAGCTGAAAAATGCGAACAATTCTTTCAACTTCCATACGTAATCTCATATCATTGATGTTTACAAACGATTCCGCAGGATCCGGAATGATGTCAAATATAGCATTTAGCTCATGCTCTTTCATAATTACCTCAACTAATTGTGTGTATATATTTCTAAAAAAATTTTTTTGGAAATAATTGCTTTTTTGTGAAGTAATTGTTAAGTTTTGTGATAAAAGTATAAATAAAGTCTAAATATGCATTTATAAAGTTAGCAGCAGGCAAATTATTAGAAGGCTGATTTTTTCCTTTTAGGTAACTTTTTTTCATTGTGCAAAAGAAAAAAAAAGAAAAGTTGCGAATAAAAACCATAGCATTACATATTTACAATGTAAAAATTAAATTTTTTTAACATCATTGATAAACATTACGGTTTGAAATAGAATAGTATTATTAATAATTGTTTTTAGGGAGAATATACATGAAAAAAGCATTTACTTTTGCCGAATTGATGATTTCGCTCGTTGTAATATCAGTAATTACGGCTATTTTATATCCTACCATTGCAGATTTAGGAATAAACGAGAACAAAGCTCTGTTCAAATCTGCATACCGTTCAATGAGTCTGGCTCTTGCCGAGGTTATGAATGACCCTCCGGCTGCCGGTGACCGCGAAGGATGTGTTCCTAATAATTTATGTGAAAAAATGGTAGCAAAAATGAATGTAAAAGTAAATCATTGTACAATAGATGGTACATTTACCACAACAAACGGAATGAGATGGTATATACCCAATAACACCGGCTGCAACATTGATGATTGCAGAACTAACTGTCAATTTATTATTGCTGTTGATGTTGCATCCTCAAATAACAATCTAGGAACATTGACCGGCAGTCTAAACGCTGGATCTGTCGGAGATTTTCATGACGCAAAAGCCAGCATTTCTCATCATATCAATAATTTTCAGACTGTTTTTTCATATGGTGCTACCGGTGATATGATTAGATCAAGCGGTTCTCCTCTCAATAAGCAGCAGGATACTTTCGTATTTGCAATAAGCGGTGACGGCAGAATACTCAGTGTAGATAACGGAGCAGCTGCATATTTAAGCGACCAAGAATAATAAATAGAAATTTAGGTTAAAATGTTAAAACAATCTAAACAATATTTTTTAAATATAATAAAGAACAGAGAGTTTCAAATATGCATAATAGCGCTATTTATTTCCGCAATTACCTACATTATACACGGAAATATACTTAGACCGGATTTGGATTATTCTTGGGAATATGCATTAAATTACTTTTTCATAAATAATCTTGAACACGGAAAAGATGTTATTTGGCCATATGGGCCGTTAGCGTTTTTGCTTTTTGCGACACCCTTATGGACTTATAAATATGTATGCATATTTTATTTTGTATTAAAATTTTTCTTTTGTTATTTTTCAACAAGATTATTTTTTGAAACCAAAAACGGAATAAAATATATTTATGCAATTTCTTTAGCTTATATATACTTTTTTTCTTCAACAACAAATGACATTGAAGAAATTATGATTTTGCCCGTTATTGTCCTGCTTTTGTACACTGTTACTAAAAGAAAAAAATGGTTCTATTTGAGCAGTATATTAGCAGCTATTTCTTTGCTTTTGAAAACCGGTATGGGTGTAATGGCGGCTGTTGCCCTTTTTGTTTATGTAATATATAAGCTGTTATCAAATTTATTATCAATTAAAGAAGATAATAAAAAAGAAATTATTTCAGAAGTAAAAGATTTATTTATAACTGCTGTTATCGGGTGTGCTTTATATTTTATTACACTTATGATTATATGGTTTATGTTTTATCATAATGTAACCGGAATATTTGATTATATAGCTTGGCAAGGGAATCTTTCCTTTGGTTATCCCCAAACTTTGGCATTTGTATTTAATAACAATATTAAACTTATTTGGAGTGTAGTTTTAGCCTTTTCGGTATTGCCGTTCTTTTTGAAAAATAAGGAAGTAACGACTTTCCATGCAATAATATTATTTGTTATTCTGCTTTTCATAAAATATTCGATGGTAAGACATACTACTTATGTATTTTCATTTCTATTTACCGTAATTTTCTTATATATACTCTATTTGAAAAAAATCTCCAAAGACGCTTTAATATATTTTGGTGCATTATTAGTTCTTTTATCAGTTTTCACGTCAATTAATAACACAAAAAATTATTTAAATTTTGTATGTCATATATTAAAAAATCCGCCAGGCATAGCTAACTTGGTACATGAATTATGGGATTCAAATACATCAAGAGACGATGCACAACTATACTCAAGCTTTGTTATGCATGGCTCTGCTATTAGTCCAAAAGCAAAAATGTATTTAAATAATTATTCTGTTGATATTTATCCTTTTGAAAATACATTTGCTTATACAAACAATTTGAATTGGACCCCAAGATTTTTGTTCCACGGATATATGACTTATACACCTGAGCTTGATAAAAAGAATGTTGAATTCCTCTCATCAGACAAAGCTCCGGATTACATCTTGTGGCACAAGGTTTTATTAGATTTTGATACTGATTTTGCAAAAAGAGGAGTATTGAGTTTTGACAGAAAATATATTTTTAATGATGATCCTCAAACTATGCAAGCATTTTTAAATTATTACGGAGATATCAAAGATTTTGATAATGTATTCATTTTGAAAAAATTAGATAAACCTATTAACTATAAAAAAGAATATTCTAACGATTTTAGCTTTGAATATAATAAATGGATAGATGTGCCGCAAAAAGATGATTATATAACATTAATATCATTAAAATTTAAGCGTACATTATACGGAAAACTTATGAATTCCATTAACAGGGATGCTTATGCATACGTTGATTATGAGTTTTTTGACAATACAATAACAAGATACAAAATAAACTCAATTGATAATTTGGAAGCAGGACTTTGGGTTAATCCTCATGTATGGGAAATCAATGATAATTTTGAATCAAGAAAAGTTAAACGAATAAGAATAACCGTTGATAATCCAAAAAACTTAAATAACAAAATAGAAGCAAAATGGATTAATATTGAAAGAACATTTGATATGTGGTTCCAACCTGATTTTTCAAATGATAAAATTCTAAATAATATGCAGAATTATTTGACTCCGATTTTGACAGATAGAGCTTATGTTCAAGGTAGAAGTGAAGAAGTAAAAAATAAACCTCTGCAAAAGAAAATAACATTAAACAAAGATAAAACCTATATTTTCCAAGTCGAAGGCAGCGCTGCCAGCAAAACTATTATATTCCCCAAAATAGCAGCCGCCTCAATAATTACAAATTGTAATTCTGCTTTTGACGGAACTGATTTTATGCTTATTTTTGATGGCAAAACGCATACTTATAACATGATTTATAAACCGGAAAACAAATGTGAGTTAAAAGAAACAAGTATAATTATTAATCCAGACAGGCTAAATCCGGAATCAAAAGAAAAACCGTTTACATTCAAAGTTTTTGAAGTAAAAGCTAAGTAATTAGATTTTTGTCTAAGTTATTTAATTTTTACCTAATTTATATAAGACGGAAAGTCTTTGCGAACGACCATTGGGGAGCGAAACAATCCACAAATAACAAAATATAATAATGGATTGCTTCAGTCGCCAAAAATTGTTATTGCTCCTTCGCAAAGACAATTTAAAAGTAACCTCCGAAAAAATGACCCAATTATCAAATTCAAACAATTCAAACCATTATTATCTCTTCCTCCAACCTTTACAGAACCTCTGATAATTATCTACAGCAATATACATAAAATATGTTTTAAAAATATTTACCTTGCAAAGCAGAAGAAGTTCTCTGAAAACCAAGCTGGACAGATTCCTTTCATAAAAAACGATATTTTTTCTTTCACACATAATATCATGAAACAAAGCCGGCACAAGCAGCTTCATATTTCCTTTACCGATATTAAAAGGAATAGTTGCACCATCGAAAATATATCCTTTGTTCGCTAACAGAGAAAATTCAATATTTTTGTTATTCTTTTCAACAGTAACAAATAATAAAACATCATATAAATTTATAAACTGTTTGGAATTTTTTTCTTTAATGTCAATTTTGGTATCACTTGGCAAAACAGGTCTGGTTAATATTATCGGATTTTTGTCTAAAACAAGCTTCTTTATTTTATACATAACTAATCCGCTTGAAATTTATTTTTTAATTTTTCCGTTAAAGATTTATAAAAATGCTCACCCTTTATTTTTGCTATTTCAAATATATATTCGGTGATATCATCAAAATATTCATTAATAAATGATTTTAAAATTTTAATTTTTAATTTTTTAAACATATTATTCTCCCTTCGCATAATCAATATTTATATTATTTATTTCTTCTAATGTTTGAGCATTAAGTATAGCATTCAAATATCCGGTATACTCCTCTGTCCAAATTTTATTTTTAAATTCCGTTATAAGAACACCTATTTTGACAAAATCATCATTTTCAACAGGATTTTGAGTATCAATAATGAGATTTAACAAAATATCATCTTTACTAAGCCAATTGTAAGTAGTTTGACCAAGTACAACACACATCTGCCTTATGGTATTAAGATCAGATACAGTTTGTGTATTTGTTTCTATTTTGGCATTTTTATATTCAACATAGCCGTTTTCTATTGCCAGTTTTGCTTTATCTGATGCTTCCTTTTGCTTTTTATTCTTTGCTTCCTGCAATAATAATTCAAAAACGGCGGATTTTAATATATATTTATCACCCTGTATAACATATTCATCTTCTGTTTCTTCAACTTTATCAAGGTTATATATAGTTTCATCCAACCTTTCTACTGTATAAAACTTAATTTTATTATTTTGATAGCCTAAAAACATTATTTTTCTCCTTGTGCATAAATAAATCTAAAAATCTGACAATTAATCCCGTTACTATAATTGAGAACTATAGAATTATTTTTAAATACAGGAAGAAGTATAGTAATAGTGCCGTAAGAAGTATACAATTGCTTTTGATCGGCAATATCAGTATCAAGATTAGAAAGTTGTATGCAAATAAATCCGTTGGTGGAATTAGTACATAATGCATAGAAATATCCGTCAGCCGGAGCGATATAATTTGTACTATCCGCACCAAAAACCAAATTTATAAACTTTGAAGAAGGCAAAGCCAATTTTGATAAAAAACTTTTTCCTGCCGCGGTGAAATTTGTTGCGGAAGTATTTGCCCCATCCGTTATGCCATAGCCATCTAATGTAGTAGCCTTATCTGCTTTCGCATTCAAAATAGCTTGTCCTGTTTCATCGATATTGGACAAATCTTTAAGCAGTTTGTTATCTAAAACAGCTTGACCGATTGTTGATAAATTATTTAAATCATCATTTGCATAGCTTCCGCTTGCTTGTATTCCTAAATCAGCAAGAGTCTTATTCCCCATTAATTTAATATTATTTATACTCGGAATATTAGATGCTAAATTATAATCAATAGAAAATATATTTTCAGCAGATATTTCATAAAAATTTTGCAAAAGTTCAAACGTATAATCTTTGTTTACTATTTCAATTATATTGTCGCTCATAAACCCTCCTAATCAGGATAAACTCTGAATTCCTCGGTCTTTGCACCACTCGAAGAAATTACTTCTTTTTTTCCGTCAAAAACATGCCAGATAGTAAAATAATAATTTCTGTTAATATTCAAATTTATGGTATCTGAAGTTTTAAAATAGATACAAAATTTTCCGTTTGCCGCATCCGTAATTTTACCGCAGTCATTAATATCCGAGGTTTCAGAAATATTTTTTTCAATCAAAAAATTATCAATTTGTGCCTCTCTTTCTCTCAATTGAAAAATTATAGTTCCGCCGACCAGTGATAAAGGTAATCCTGTATTTTTATTTTTTATACTGAAATTGTAAGGTTTTTGTTCTCCGATTTTTATACTTATCATATTTTCTCCTTAATATTTAATACAACCAATTAAACTAAGATTTTTTGGATAAGTTTCACTGCCGCTTCCTGCTGCCCCTGATTCTGAATACAAAGTTGAAGCAACTGAATAATATCCATGAGTATCTTGAATACTCAAAATTTGATTAAACTGATTTGCGGCTCCTGTATAAGTAACGCCATGGCTATGTGCTGCAAAATTAGAATTTTGATAAGCCCCGGCATTCCCCGGTGCTACCCCTTTTATAAACCTGCCATCCGTTAATTGTGGAACATTAAAATACGGATTTCCGTCTCCCCCATAATTAATACCGATAACGGAAAACAATTCCGGAAAATCAAATTTTGATTTAGCTGTACCATCACATAATAAATACCCTGACGGAGCGGTATAACCCGCAAACCAAATTACAGCTCCTACTGGTACAAAAATTTTTAATTGCTTTAAATTTACTGCTTGAGTATTGCTGGATGCGTCGGCAACGTTAAAAGCTTCTGAGGTTGAACCGTTTTTAGAAGCCTTTGAATTAGAAATAGAATTTAAATCAGTAACACTCGAATTTAAACTTATTTCAAGTGCTTCTATTGCATTATTTGTAAGTGTAAAGTTTTGATTTAAAGCAGGCGCACTTACACCTTGTCCCGCTTGAAATTCATTGTAATTAATACTGGTCATAAACACTCCTAACTGTTTTTATTATCCAATTCCATTTTTAAATCTTCTTCAAATTTATCAGGTAAAAACTTTATACCTCTCAAAAAATTTTTATCGTAGTTGGTATTCAAACTATCTAAAATCAATTGATTGGTATAATTTTTAAAAATTTTCCATTCATCTGTTTTAATCATTGTATAAATAAGATATATTTCCTGATTTGTCAGTGTTTTTAAGTAACTCATCTTTTTTAAACCTTTCAAAATTATCAAATCCGTACTGTTCAAGAATAAATTTAAAAGCTTCCAATGGATTAATATTGTTTTTTATTTCAGGGAAAATACTTAATATATTGCCTAAAACATCGAACATTTCTTTTGCTTTAAATTTCCTTACTTGCAAAGAATTTCTGTCTCCATAAATATATTTATAATCCGCATTTCTGATATTATTATTGATTTCAATAACTTCTTCTTCATTTTCATTTTTTATAAAAACCTTTTCATTTTCAAAAACTAAGTTTGAAATTAAATCAGCAGATTTTTCTATAATAGGAATAATCAAATTCTGATTTATACTATCAATAACCATAGCTAGCCTAGCATTTTGACCTCCCAGATTGACTTGCACTTCCGTAGCTGTTTTGTTAGTATTAACGGAAGCATCTTGCAGCTTGTATATGCCTGTAGTTGTTTCCTCTATTGATTTAAGATATTTTAAGAAATCCCATCCCTGCAATGCTCCGCTCATATTAAGAGGAACAGGTGCCTGCGGCATAAGTGCAGGTTCATATTCAAGAATTTTCCCCGGTTCCGCCTCCTGCATAGTTCCCGAGAAAGCCCCTTTAGGTGCCAAATAAGCCGGATTAGTAATAAATTCCAATGCCCTTAATTGATTAATAAAAATTTGCTGAGATTTATCTCTCATAGGGAGTGCACTTTTTAAATATAAAAAGCCTCGTTTGGTTTCGGGATTGTTCAAAATACTCATTACTACGAAAGGATTTATTATATAAGGATTTTCCTCTTTACGAACAATAAATTTTCTTGCCGCAACAACGATAACTTGATTTTTTTCAATCTCTCCGTTTTCGTTTTTTATATCTCCCCAGTACTCCAAAAGCTCAATTTTATCATCTATAATACCCTTATTATTTTTAGCTTCTTTTGATGAAATGAACGGGATAATATCTTTTACTTTAGCTTCATCCAATAAATTAAATGCCTTGCAGGATAAAAGTTCACTTTGAGAAATAAATGTTTGATAAATATAAAAGCTTTTATTATCAGGTTCAAAGACCAAATTAATCGGGTCAATTGCTCTTAAATCGAGACCGTCATAAACCTTTTTAGTCTGAACTATAATTTTTTGCAGCATTTTTCCTGTCGACATATTATTTATATCTAACTCTTGGACATTAATTTTTCTTCTTACTTGTTTTTCTTTTGTTCTCCATCCAACAAACACAATAGCTTCTGACTTTCTCAAAAGAAAATCAATAGCATCATCCAAAACATTCTGCAGTTTCGCATTTTCAAAATAACGTACAAGATTTTTCTTTTGTAAATGCGCTAACTTCTCACTGTCTTTATTTTCACCCTTTACATCAAACATAAGCTCTATATTTGAATATAAATTCTCCCAAATATAAGATTTGAAAGTTTGATAGAGTTCAAAAATATCTGGCATCTGAAATTTGTCCTCGTTTTTCATAAATATTGCTTTTTCAATATCCTCTATATCTTTCTTTTGAGAACTGCGTTTAAAATCTAATTCATCAAATATCGAAGCTATTTTTTTCACAAAAAAATTTTCTCCTCCATCAGGAAGAAGTTTAAACTTTTCATTATTTTTCATAAAACCACCCTTTAAAACAAAAAAAGAAAGGAAAAACCTTTCTTCTTATACAGTCACACTTATCTTACAGAATTTCCGAAAGAGCCATTAAAAAATTTCCTAGTCGAAAATAAAAATAAGATAATATGATAATAAACAATTTTAAAAAATACGCAAAGCAAAATTTTTTTAAATAAAATTATGTCTTGATGTTTGTTTTGTCTTAAAATCTCTTACACAAAAACCTGTCGCTCATTTCACTGCATTTTTATTTGTTTCGGTTTTTGTTAATTTGGCTTTCACTTTTTTTAGCCATCTGTCTTTTCTAAGAGGGAGGCATTATATAAAATGTTTACATGAAAAATGTTAATTTTCCGCAAACTCGTAGTAAGAAAAGTTTTTTTAATGTATTATATTATTTGTGAGAGTATTTAAGGAAAAAGTTGTGTACGACGTTATAATTATTGGCGCAGGTCCTGCCGGTATTTTTTCAGCTTTGGAATTAGTAAAACTAAATTCCGACATAAAAATCTTAATATTAGAAAAGGGTTCTAAAATAGAAGACAGAAAATGTCTGATACGAAACGGAGCAAAACAATGCCCTACATGTAAAAAATGCGGTTTGCTTTGCGGATGGGGCGGTGCAGGTGCTTTTTCTGACGGAAAGCTTACTCTTACGCCGGATGTAGGCGGTCATCTTGATGATTATATACCAAGAGAAGAAGTTGTTGATTTAATAAAATATACTGATGATATTTATTTAAAATTTGGTGCAACTGAAACAATTTACGGATTAAATAACAAAGACTTTGAAGAAATTTCACGCAAAGCTACTCTGGCGGAGTTGAAACTTATTTATTCTCCAGTTAGGCACTTAGGAACAGAAAGAAGTCTGGATGTATTAAAAGCAATGCAAGATTACCTTATGCCCAGAGTTGATATAATAACAGATGAAACAGCCAGATCTCTTATTGTTGAAAATAAAGAAATAAAGGGTGTAATAACTGATAAAGAAAATGAATTTTTAGCTAAAAATATAATAGTTGCGCCTGGCAGGGAGGGTGCTGATTGGTTAAGCAGTGAATTTAAAAAATTAAAAATTGAACTCATTAATAATGCCGTTGATATTGGTGTAAGAGTTGAATTGCCGGCTCCGGTTATGGAAGATTTAACCTCAAAACTTTATGAGTCAAAGCTTATTTATTACGCTCCGACATTTAAAGATATGGTAAGAACATTTTGTATGAATCCGTGTGGTGAAGTTGTTTGTGAAAATTATAACGGGATTGCAACTGTAAACGGACACAGCTATGCAAATAAAAAGACTCCTAATACAAATTTTGCACTTCTTGTCAGTAAAAGTTTTACGGAACCGTTTAAAGAACCTATTCAATATGGTCAACATATAGCAAGACTTGCAAATATGCTTGCAGGAGGTGTTCTTGTTCAACGATTTGGAGATTTATTAGAAGGCAGACGTTCAACAAAAGCTAAAATAGCTGAAGGTTTGGTAACTCCTACATTAAAATCAGCTACAGCCGGTGACTTGAGTCTTGTCCTTCCCCACAGGCATTTAACAAGTATCATAGAAATGTTGTATGCTCTTGATAAAATAGCTCCAGGAGTTGCATCAAGATATACCCTTTTATACGGAATAGAGGTAAAATTCTATAGCTCAAGAGTAAAATTAAATAATAATCTTGAAACTATCGGTATAAAAAATCTCTATGCGATTGGTGACGGTGCCGGAGTGACCAGAGGTTTATTGCAGGCATCTGCATCAGGTGTCCTTGCGGCAAGAAGTATTATTAAAAAATCAAAATAAAGATTATTGTATCTGAATAAAAAAGTTAATTTTCTAAGGAACTATCCCCTACTACATAAAAAATTCCTGTAACAGGGGATTGTTCCCTAATAATTTACTCGTTTTCGGCAAAACTTTTGTTGTAGCATATTATTGCGCAGATAAGTGAAATAATTGCACTAAGTCCTACCAATATATAGATAAATTGAGCAAAAGCAGATTGACCGAATAAAATTTCTACCAAATTGAATCCGAATAATCCAATGAATCCCCAATTTATTGCACCTATCAAAACCAATATATATGAAGCATATTTTAAAAAGTTAAACATAGTATCCTCCTTTTGTTACATTAAAATTATTCTCTAAAAAAATAATTTTAAATTAGCCACTTTTCTAATGTCTAGGGGGATTTTATATATCTCGCAGTTTTGTAGAAGCAAAAACTTCAATAAGAGCAAATATAAAGAACGTAACAAATACACAGATATAAGAAGTTGTGGAATATATTATATGTCCGGAATTTGTAGCAGCAGGTATAAATAAATTCAGCAGAAATCCTACCAAATTACCGAAAAATCCGACCATTATAAATCCGCAAAAATTCATTATACTCAAAGATGTACTTCTGACATCAAATTGATTATAACTGACAACAAAAGGAATTAAAATTGATGACATTCCGCCGCCGATTGCAACCAACAGCATAAGTAATAAAAGTAATTTTGTTTTTATTCCTAAAATTAATAAAGCGGAAATTAATCCAAAAATTATAGTATACATAATACAAATAGTTTTTAAAAAAATCATCTTTTTGTTATTTATTTTGCTGCTTATTGTAGCCATAATTAAACCTGATACACCTGCAATTACTATCATTGAAGAAAGGAGCATTGAAGTTTGAAAAATCGGTATATTCAAAAAATCCTTTAAAAATTTCCCTCCGATAACTGTTTGGATAACATAATACAACCCATAATTTATTCCTGAATATAAAAATAAATATCTATTAAATCTGTCTGATAAAACTTTTTTAAATGGAACAAAAGAAAATTTTACATGCTCATTAGGTCTGATTTTTCCTAATTGAAATCTTGCTAAAAACATTAAAGCTGCAACAATTACCGTAATTATGCCCAAAACATTCAAAATACTCTGCCAGGAGAAAGTTTTAGTAAAATATATAAACGGAGCATTTGCGCAAATCCCCCCAACATAACCGATTAACAAAACAAGCGATAAAATTATAGAAAAATATTTATCTGGAAAACATTTTTTTATTTCAGGAATAACAGCTAGATAAAAAGTTGCACTGCCAATGCCTAATAAAAATCTGCTTAAATATAAAATATAAATATTAGTTGTATTTGGAAATAAAATTGCACCAATTGCAAATAAAATACTGCCTTTGGTAAGAACTCTTATACCGCCGAATTTATCAACCAAAATTCCGCAAAGCAGTAAGCTGACAGCATAACTGTACATAAATACCGCACCCAGCGAAGTAACCATGGGAGCATTTAATGACAAATCATTTTGCAGTGTATCAAAAATAGCTCCGGGAATAGCGACACGCTGAAAATTTGTCATAAAATATATTACGATAGTAAGAACAATCAATACAATATGGATATAATATTTTCTCATAACCTGCCTCGATGCATATATACTAGCATAAAAATAACTTATATTTTTGTAAATTTTTAATAACTTACATAACAAAAATTTTTGAGTATTTCTTTATAATAAATAGTATATTAATGGAAAATGGTTATGCATATAAATTTTGGTTCAATTATTCCAATAAGAGCTGTTTATGTTACAGATAAAAATGGACATTTTGATTATAATTCACCTGTGAAAAATCATCCAGTAGGTATATTTCAAGCTTTAACAAAAAGGATTAATTCTAAAAAGACTGATTATTATGATAAAATAGCTAAACTTGATATCGATTTAAGAAAAAATCCTTATGCAGCTACAGTTTTTAATGATGAAGGTGAAAGATTCCTTATAACAGGAGAAGCGGCACAGGAGTACAGAAGAGTCACAAGTGAATATTATCGTACAAACGGAAGTTATCCTGAATATGACAAAAAAATTCAAAGTATTTTTTTAAAAGAAAAATTTTTGTGTGACAGGTTAAATAATAGAGCATTTATTGATATGTTTGTAACAAAAAACAGAAATAACAAATACAGCCTGAAATATATTGAAATTGTAGATGATTTCGGAAAAAAATGCAGCTCCTATCCTGAAGAAAACGGGCAACTGTTATTGCCTTTATAAATTATGAAACTTTTTATTTAGAGTGTTATCTAAATAATTACAAAATTTTAATCTCCTGCTTCATCACTTGAGCAAGGCTTAAATTTCTTTGGTTCATCTTCTTTTATATTAAGTTTTTCTTTAAGTTCTGCAAGTTCGTATTTAAGCCTGTTTAATTCACATTTAACAGGGTCGGGTATTCTGTTATGTTTTAATAACCCGTCTTTTTCAATTCTTTGTTTTACAACCCTTGCAGGTATGCCGACAACTGTTGAGTCATCAGGTACGTCGTCAATAACAACTGAACCGGCACCTATTCTGACGTGATTTCCGATATTAATATTTCCCAGTACTTTCGCTCCTGCACCTATTACAACGCCGTTACCGATTGTTGGGTGACGTTTTCCATGTTCGTTTCCTGTACCTCCTAAAGTAACTCCTTGATAAAGAAGAACATCATCACCGATAATTGTTGTTTCTCCAATTACAACTCCCATGCCGTGGTCAATAAAAAATCTTCTGCCTATAGTAGCTCCGGGGTGAATTTCTATGCCTGTTAAAAATCTTGTAAATTGTGAAAGTAATCTCGCAAAAAGATACCATTTCCAACAATAGAATTTATGTGCAATACGGTGAGCAATAAGAGCATGCAAGCCTGAATAACAAAAAAGGACAACAAATAAACTTGTTGCAGCAGGGTCTTCTCTATAAATAGTTTCTATATCTTCTTTAAATTTTTTAAAAGCTCTTATTAACATAGAAAAATTATATCATAAAAAATGCCCTATAATGAACCTTGGTTTTGATACCTGCTAAGCTAGCAGGTGGGTGCCGTCCTAAATTCACTCCGTTTCCTGCTGAAAAATGCAGGTCTACTTCAGAATTCTCAAGATCTTGCTCCCGTTATAGAAAAATGTAGGATCAAAACAAAAAATCCACTATAGAGCTAGTCATATTATTACATATTTTTTTTTCACATTCAATAACAAAAAAAATATATTTTCGATTTATTATGTAAGGAAGGCAGATAAATATGAAATGTTAAAAAGGAGAAAAATAAAAGATGAACTTGAAAATTAATTGTCAACCTATTAAATTTGGTGCTACTTATTATGAAGAGAATAATAAAAGATATTGTGATGTAAAAATAAATAGACTTTTTCATATGAAGCCATGTACTGAAGTTGCAACTTTGGCATCTGCTGAACCTAATAAAACATGTTCTTTTTATAAGGGCGGAGAACATCGCGATGTAAAATCAATGATTGAACTTATTTTAGCAAATTTAAAGCCCGGTACAGAAATTACTTTAGAAGCGGGAATGGATTATCCAAAAGATTTGTTTATGGAAATAGCAGATTGTTTTGAAAAACAATAAAGGATAAAAATAAAAATGAATATTACTAATATACATTCAAATTTAGGTTTTATGGCTACCTATTATGAAAAAGACAATAAAAGATATTGTGATGTAGAAGTCCAAAATGAAAGATTACATATAAGACCTTGTACGAAAATAACAAAACTCACAAGAACTATACCTGACAAATATTGCAGGTTGCTTTATACTGATAAAGATGGGTTAAAACAAGATGTTGATGCCCTTTCTTATTTAAAAATATTATTTGCCGGTTTAAAAAAAGGGTCAAAAGCAACTATTGTAGCAACAATGAATTGTCCTAAACAACTTTTCTTAGATATAGCAGCTTTATTTGAACGAGTAGAAGATGATAGCGACAAAGAAGAATTAATGGCTCCTTATTAAATCTAACATCTTTTTTACACAAACTTTGCTCGAATGATTTTTTAAAATAACATTTCGAGCATTATTTGTAATTTTTTTATATTGTTTTTCATTATTTAGATAAAACTCAATTTTTTGTTTTAATTCATCCATAGATTTAAAGATAACAATACTTTCATCTTCTTTAAAAAGTTTTTTTGCTTCAATCCTATCATCAGAAATCAAAAGTCTTTCACAAGCAAGAGTTTGAATTGTACGATAATTAAGAGAACTAATGCCTTGAGCATTGAAATTAAAAACAATTTTTGTATTATTTATTGCTTGTGCCATTTTTTCTTCACTATCAATAAATCCTTGATAGTTCTTTTTAATAAGATTTTTTTCTTCTTCTTTATTTAACCTTGAAAGCGCATCAATATAATGTTTTTCTATAGCATACCACGCAAATTTTTTATTTTTAAAATGGTTCATTAAATCTATAACTGATTCAAGTCTGAAATCGCTGTCCAATCTGCCGGCAAACATTATGTCAAATTTAGGATTTTCGTTAAAATTATAATAGATATCAGTATTTACAAAATGCGGCATATAAAAAAGATTTTTTATTTCTGGTTTTTTTAGTTTATATAGCTCTTCGTCCCAATAAAAAGTATAATTATCGTCCGTATTAAGATATTTATAATAATCTTGCCAATAGTTACCGGAATGATTATCTTCTATTACATCGGAAAAATAATTTATGGCTTTTATATTTAAGCTGTAATCGACTTTATATTTTAATCCGGCGAAATCATATCCGATGATAAAATCAAAATGATTTTCTTTAACAATTTCTGAAAATTTTTCCGGTTTATCAAATAATTTATCAAAAATTGTTAAAGAATATCCATTTTGAACAAAACCATCAAAAATACTGGATATAGTGAGTCTACCGCCGATACTTTCGGGCAAAATTCCTAAAATATTCAAGATAAAACCTCTGCTATTTTTTTCAATGCAAAATCTACCGCACCTCTGTTGTTTTCAAAAACTCTTTCACAAGCAGCTTGTGAATTTTTATAAAATGTCTCATCAAAAATCATTTTTTCAAATATTTTTAACAGTTCTCCTTCATTATTTGCCAGATATGCGGCTTTTTCTTGCATCAGCAGAGAATAAATATCTTTAAAATTGAAAACTATGTTACCACTAATTACAGGAACATTAAAAATACATGCTTCAAGAGGATTGTGTCCGCCGGTATTAGAAAATCCTCCACCAATAAAAGCTAGATATGAAATTGAATATAATTTTGACAATTCTCCCATTGTATCTAGCAAAATAACATCATTATCAGCAAAATTGCCTTTTTGAGTTCTTGTTGAAAATTTCAAAGAGGAGTCTTTTAAAAGATTGGTAACACTGTTTAATCTCTCTGGATGACGAGGTGCAAGAATTAACTTTAAGCTTTTATCTTTTTCTTTTAATCTTTTAAAACAGTTTAGTATAATTTCATCTTCCCCCTTATGAGTGCTGCCGGCTAGTATAATTTTATTATTTTCCGTTTTAAATTCATCTTTATAAGTTTTTATCAAATTTTTATCTAAATCATTGCTGATATCAAATTTTACATTTCCCATAGTTTCAACGATATTTTCGGGTGCACCTATATCAATAATACGCTTTGAATCGTCTTGGGTTTGCATAAGAATTTTTGTATATTTATTCAGAATATTTTTGAAGAAAAATCCGAATTTTTTATAACCTTTATAGGAATGTGGTGAAATCCTGCCGTTAATAATAAAACAAGGAATATTTTTCTTTTTAATGTTATACATAAATACCGGCCAGATTTCTGTTTCTGCAATTATAACAATATTTGGATTAACTGCTTTTAATGCAGCATTAACCGAAAAATCCGTGTCAAAAGGGAAATAAATAATATTATTAACTGTTCCTTCTAATTGCTTTTTAGCAACAAAATTTCCTGTTTTTGTAACAGTAGAAAGAATAATATTGTCATTAGGGTAATTGTTACGCAATTTTTTAACAAAGTTACAAACCGCATTTACTTCACCCACAGAAACTGCATGTACCCAAATATTCTTTTTATTAGGCGCTGTTATATTCTTATAAAAACCGAATTTTTGAAAGAAACCGGCACGGAATTTTGGTTTAATAATAAGAGCAAGTATAATAACAGGAGAAAACAACAAAAGTAAACAATATAATATAAAATTATAAATAAAATACATATTTTTATCCTTGACTTAATTTTCTTTCTATACCGTTAATAACTTCAAGAGAATCAACTCCAAGTTCTTCCAATACTCTATTTGCAACACAGTCTTGAACTTTTATAATACCATTCAAAATATGTTCTGAATCAATTCTGTTTTTCTTTGAATTTTTAGCTATCTGCCAAGCATTATCAATAACCTGCTTTGCTCTTGGTGATAATGAAACATTTTTCGCATCGTAATTATTTCCATAGCCGATAATATGTTCAACAACTTTTCTTGCATCTTTTAAGTTAACACCGAGTTCTTCCAATACTTGTGCGCCTACTCCTATACCTTCAGCAATAATACCTAAGAGAATAAGCTCTGAACCCACAGTAGAATGCCCTAATCTCAAGGTTTCCTGTTTTGCAAGCTTCAATATTTGAGAAGATGTAGTTTTTTGCTGATCAATTTTGGCAAAAATTCTTTGTAATAAGTATTTTATATTGATATTTGCATCTTTTAAAATTTTGCTTGCACTGTTATAATGATTTTTTAAAATACCTGCTAAAAGATGCTCAGGTGTGACACAAGGTGAACCTGCCTCTTTTGCTATATCTAAAGCTGTATGAATAACTTCGGTAGCTTTTGGAGTATATAAAAATTCTTCTTCATAATCTTCTTTTCTTGTTTCATCTTTTGAAAGGAGGTTTCTCAATATATCTTTATTTGGTGCCATTTCATCAGTAACTTTATCATCAAGCAGTGCATTTAAAATTTGAGCTGTACCTATAACTTCAAATCCGTTTTCTTTTGCAAGCCTGTTTGCATTTGCAAAAAGTTCTTTTGTCTTTTCATCCTCTAAAAAAGAGTTGATTAATTCGTTATCAGGACTTCCTGCCGAAAGATAATTTGAAACAAATTCAGGATGAGTAGCATTTTTTGTTTTCTTTTGAACCACTTTTTCCGTAGAGTTCTTTATTCTTGCTATATCTATATCAAAACGATTAAAAAGATTAATTACATTTAAGTTTTTAGAATCGACAATAGCAAGGAAAAGATGTTCGGGCATGATGGAACGGTTTTGCATTTCAATTGATTTATCCCAGGCAATTTTTAGAATGTGTTTAACTGCTTCAGAAAAAGGAATTATTTCTTCTTCTTTTTTAGTTTTTTCAATATTAAGCTTATCAATTTCTATTTTTAGGGCATCATAAGTAATTCCTGCTGCTTTTAAAAATTTAGAAGCAATACCTGATTTCTGTTCTAAAATAGCCAAAAATATATGTTCAGGTTCAAGCTTTGCATGATGGAAATTTTTAGCTTCTCTCTGTGCAGATGTCATTACGGATATTGCTTTTTCAGTAAATTTTTCAAACATATTAGCTCCTTAAAACTACAAATCAGAAAGTTTCAGATGTTCTGCTTCTTTTTTCAAATTTTCATAAACCCACTCAGGAATAAATATCTTACCTAAATGAACAACGTTATTAGGGTTAGGGCTATGAAAATCAGAACCGCCTGTAACTATTAAGTTATATTTTTCAGCCATAGTAGTATAATATTCATTCATAGCAGCAGAATGTTTTCTGTGATATGCTTCTATTCCTCTTAAGCCGTAATTCATAAGCTCTTTTACTAATTTTTCCGCATCAGGAATATCGCATGGATGAGCAAGAACAGGAATTCCTCCGGCCTCATAAATAATTTCTACTGCATCATGCGGACTAATGGTTTCCCTTTGAACGTAAACATTAGATTCATCATTAATGTATTTTGCATAAGCTTGAACTACCCCTAATGCTCCGCCTGCTGCAACAATAGCCTTTGCGATGTGCGGTCTTCCTATACTTCCTCCTTCAGCCACATAACTGTTAATTTGCTCAAAAGTAACATTTATATTTGCTTTTTTATTAAGCAAATAAACTATTTTTTCTGTTTGAGCAATTCTGGCTTCTTGCTGAGATTTTAACATCTTTTTAAAATCTTTGTCCTCAAAATCCATGAAGTACCCTAAAATATGGATTTCTTGATTATCTTTTATGGTATTAATCTCAACGCCCGGTAAAACTTCGATATTTAGATTTTTTTCTTTAATATAATTTTGTGCAATATCATAAGCCAAAACATTATCATGATCCGTTATTGCAATTGCATCTAAACCGGCTTCAATAGCTGTATCAACTATTGCTTGCGGTGTATAGGTTCCGTCTGAATAGACGGTATGGATATGTAAATCTACCTTCACTCCTGTTGTCCTTTCTCCTCATTATCATAACTCAAATTAATATCTAAACTTATTCTTTTGACTTGTACAAAACTTAAATCAACTTGATTTAAAGAAAACTTAACTGCATCAAAATGCGCTATATCACCATTAGGAACTTCAAGTCTGTAGTTTATACATGTCAACCAACGTTTCAGAGATGTTTCTATATCCATACCTATAATACTGTTTTTTGCCCCAACAAAGCCAACATCTGTAATATAAAAAGTTTTACCGCCAATAATCTGCTCATCAGCAGTTTGAACATGCGTATGAGTTCCGATTACAGCATTAATACCCAAATCTTTAGCTAAATACGCAAGAGAAAGTTTCTCTGCGGTAGCTTCAGCATGAATATCAACAATAGTAAAATCCACCTTGTTTTTAATATTTTCAAAAACCTCTTTTAATGCAGAAAAAGGAGAATCAACAGGAGCCATAAATGTTCTTCCGAGCAAATTTATGACTCCTATTCTCTTTCCTAAAACATCAAAAATTCTATACCCAACACCATAAGCACAATTCGGATAATTTAAAGGTCTGATTAACCTGTCAGAATTATCGATATAATCGTAAATATCATTCTTATCCCAAATATGATTACCGGAAGTAAAAGCATCAATGCCGTATTCGATTAAATCATTGTGATTTTTTAAAGTCAAACCAAAGCCGTGAGAGGCATTTTCCACATTTGCAATAACAAAATCAAATTTATTATTTTGCAAATAATCTCTTACTGCCCTTCTTCCGGGCTTGCCAACAATATCACCTATGAATAATATTTCGATTACATTATTTTCCATTTTATTTTGCTATCTGAGTATTTCTTATTTCTCTAATAACCGTTACTCTTATTTGTCCGGGATAATCAAGCTCTTGTTCAATTCTCTTTGCGATATCTCTTGCAAGTTTTACACTGGCATCATCATCAACAACAGTAGGCTCGACAATAACTCGAACTTCTCTTCCTGATTGAACAGCAAATGAACGTTTGATACCTTCAAAACTTGTTGCTATTTCTTCAAGTTTTTGAATACGTTTTATATAAATTTCGAGAGTATCTCTTCTTGCTCCGGGTCTGCCGGCACTCATAGAATCAGCAATCTTAACAATTTCGGCTTCAATTGTGTTAGCCGGAACATCATCATGGTGTGCTTCAATAGCGTGAACAATTTCTTCTTTTTCACCGTATTTTCTGGCTAGTTCAACACCCAACTGAATATGTGTACCTTCTTGAGTTTGGTCAACAGCTTTACCTATATCATGCAGCAATCCTGCTCTTTTAGCTCTCTCAGGATCAATACCGAATTCCGTAGCAATCATACCGGCAAGGTGTCCGACTTCAATTGAGTGAGTAAGTGCATTTTGTCCGTAGCTGGTTCTGAAATATAATCTTCCCAAAAGTTTAATTAATTCAGGATGAAGATTAACAATTCCTAACTGAGCGGCTGCATTTTCGCCTTCTTTTTGCATTTTTTGGGCGATTCTTGCTTTTGATTTTTCAACTGCTTCTTCAATACGAACAGGGTGAATACGTCCGTCTTGAATAAGTGTTTCTAATGCATCTCTTGCTATTTCTCTTTTCACCGGATCAAAACAAGAAAGCACAACTGCTTCAGGAGTATCATCAATAATTAAATCAACATTAGTTGCTGTTTCTAAAGCTCTGATATTACGTCCTTCTCTACCAATGATACGACCTTTCATTTCATCATTAGGTAAACTTACAACAGAAACCGAACTTTCTATAACATGTTCTATTGCGCAGCGCTGCATAACATTGCCGACGATTTCTCTTGCTGTTGTTTCCGCATATTCTTTAATTCTGCTTTCAGTTTCTCTTATTCTGTCTGCATACTCTTTTGTCAAATCTTTGTCCATCTGTTGAAGAAGGATATTTCTTGCTTCTTCTTGAGTCATACAAGATACTCTTTGGAGTTCTTCCGTTTGTTTTTGAACCAAATCAGCAAGAATATCTTCTTTTTCATATAATTCATCAAGTTTTTTGTTACAAGCCTCTTCTTTTTCGGTTACTTCTTGAATTTTTGTTTCCAGTTTATCTTCTCTTTGAGCAAGTTTATCTTCTAATTTAACCACCTCACCACGTCTGGATTTCATCTCTCTTTCAAATTCTTCTCTTTGATCGTGTAATTTTTCTTTTGCGTATAAAACTGCTTCCTTTTTTTGAGTTTCTAATCTTTGAGCAACCTCTTTCATTTTTTGTTCAGCTTGCTGCATCTCTTTTTTACTTCTATTCTTTGCTTCAGCAACTTCTTGCTTTGCATTTTTCAGCTTAATTTGTAAATACACTGCATAACCTAATGCAAGTACTCCCAAAATAGCGAGTATTATCATTGCTAATTCCATGACATACCTTTCTATTCACTCTATAACACTATCGTGAACCGGGTTCACGTTATCTCTATATTCAGTTTGATATATCTAATATTTGCATATATAAAATTCGACTATCTAACTGATAATATTATTACATAATAATATTTTATACACAAGTATGGGTATATAAAATTTACAAGACAAAATATTATGAGCCAACCAAATAAAAATTGTGATAATTAAAAAAACTATTCAAATGGTGTATCTTTTAACAATTCTTTTATTGGCAGCTGTAATTTTAATTTAAGAGCAAAAAATTCAATATCTGGTTTATCTTTTGAAATAAATGCTTTTATCTTTACTCCGTCTTTTTCTGTTGTAATTATAGCTTTTGCGCCAAGCATCTCGGCTTCTTTATAAATATTTTTTATATCCTCGATAGTATAAAGATGATGATCTTTATATTCTCTTGTTTTTACAATATCAAATCCTTGTTCTTTTAAATATTCAAAGAAAAATCCCGGCTGGCCTACTCCGCAAAAAGCATAAACAGGTAATTTCTCTTCCAATATTTTATTAGTGCTTAATGAATAAATTTGTGAAGGTTCAAATTTTGCAACTAATGTCTTTTTAGAGTATTTTGCTTCAATTTCTTTTGCAAAAATTTCACAATTCTTTTGAGCATTTTTATCCAATGCAAGCTTATTCATAACAAGAATAATATCCGCTCTTTTTATTTCAGAGAGGGGTTCTCTTAATGGACCTTGAGGCAATATTTTTTTATTTCCGAATTTCAATACTCCGTCAACAAGCATAATATTTAAATCTCTGGTTAATTTTATATGTTGAAACCCGTCATCCAATATGAGTACTTCCGATTGATATTCGTTAATAGCCTTCTGTGCGGCATCCACTCTGTTTTTAGAAGTAAGCACTACTGTATTATCTGTATTACTGGCTAACAGGTATGGTTCATCACCGCTGAAATCAGCATTATAAAATATATTAGTACCGTCGCTGATTGTATTTACAATTGTATTAGAAAGTTTACCTCCGTATCCTCTGCTTAAAATTGCATTTTTTGTATCTATGGAGGTAAAATAATTTGCCAGTTCAATACAAACAGGGGTTTTTCCGGTTCCACCGGTTGTAATGTTTCCTACAGAAATAACAAAGGCATTTACATTTTTTTGTTTAAGAACTTTTGATTTATATAGAAAAAGTCTGATTTGCACAGCCAGATAATAAAATGTTTTGGGGAAGAAAAGTAAAAAATAAACAAACTTTTCTTCTAAAAATAATGTCTTTTCATAGTGAATTTTTGCAATAAATCGTTTCATAATCTAAAACATTAACCTGAATAATAAAAATCTTTTATTTAACTTTTCGGAAAAAGTTTTGAGATTTTTTGATGTATCAGCAGCATCATCTAAAATTCCAACTATTTTGGCTTTCTCTTGAGGTGTCATATTATCAATTTTGCCTAAAACATCGGACAATATCGATAAAGATTTATTAAGATTAGCAACTGTTTCATAAACTTCTGATTTTAATTGTTCATCTTGTGTCATCGTATTAAGAGATTTAGATATTTCCGAAACATTTTTCATAGTATCATTAAGATAAGATAGTGTTTCTTGTGTTTTTGTATCGTTAAGTATAGAAGAAATCTGAGTAGAAGACTCATTCAAAGATTTTGTTAAAGAAATAACTGATTTCTTAAACTCAGGGTCACCTGCTATTTCGTTAACATTGTTTGCCAAAAGAGCCATTTCCTCGGTTAATTGATTAGCTAATTTTAAAAGAGAATTTATATCATCTCTTGAGTTATCAACAAGAGTAGTTGCTTTTTCAATAAGAGATGATGTTTTATAAGAAATATCTTTGACGTTTCTCAATGCATCTTTAACATCTAATATTACGTCATCACTAAGCACCGCATTAATTTTGTTATTTGTCTCGTTAAGTGCTTTAGCTGCTTCAAGCTGCAAGTTTAAAAATTCTCTTAATCTGACCGGTTCTATTACTGTATATTTTGCATCGGTCTGTTCATAATAAGTTTTTGAATAAGGAGTATTTAACAGAAGTTTGTATCCGTCTGCTTCAGAAATTATTTTGGGTTCTAGATAAGCAGGTAATCTTACACCAACTTTGTTAATAATATAACCAACCTTTAAAAGATAATCCGTACTGTAAGTTTCTTGCAAAGAAGCTTCGAGAGTTTTTCTTTCAACGGCTTCAAGCTCCTTTACAACTCCGATTTCGATTTTTTCAGTTTCATCTTCTTGAGAAACAAAAAGTTCTACAGGGGAATTCTTTTCTATATTAAAGTTTGTATGATTATTTTTCAACGGCAAATAAACATATCTGATTTGCGGAGGAGTAATTTCTATTAGTTTTTCACCAATAATACCCGATTGTTGAATAGATATTTCAGAACCCTCCGGAATTTTTATATTCGGTTCAGTAATAACAAATCTTACTTTTACAAAACTACCAGTAGGCCTAATATAAGGAATAATTTCTTCAATTTGTCCGACTCGTAGTCCCATAATTTGTACCCCTGAGCCCGGACGCATGCCGTCAACATCCTGAAATACAACATCAATTCTCATACCTGAGCTCAAAGCTCTTCCTTTTATCCACATTACGGATAAAACTAAAATTGCTATTGAAATTATCGTTAAAATACCTACTTTAAATGCGGGTGATATTCTCATTTTTATCTCCTATTAAATTCCGGCTGCCGTTCTCATCGGGCCTTCTTTATTTGCTTCAATAAACTGTTTTGTATACTCATTATCACATAATAACATTTCTTTTGGAGTTCCGCTCCATACAATATTTGAATTATACAACATAATTACTTTGTCAGAGGTTCTTGTAATGGTTGATAGTTGGTGCGTAACAACAATGGATGCTGCTTGCAATTCTTTCTTTAATACTACCATATAATCTTCAATAACAGTAGATGATATCGGATCAAGTCCTGCTGTCGGTTCATCATAAAGAATAATTTTAGGATTTGTAACTATTGCTCTGGCAAAGCTTACTCTTTTCTGCATACCTCCTGATAATTCACTAGGATATTTATCCTCAATATTACTGAGTCCTACTAAGTTCAATTTTTCGGAAACTATTTTTTGTACTTCCTCTTTTGTATATGTACCTTTATATTTATCGCATTCATCAAGTGCAAAAGAAATATTATCAGCAATATTTAAACTGTCAAAAAGGGCGGAATACTGAAAAATCATAGCAACATTATCATCATCCAAAATAACTTTTCCGCTATCAGGTTCAATAAGTCCGCTTATAATTTTTAGAATTGTACTTTTACCTGCGCCGCTGACTCCGACGACGGCAAGTGTTTCTCCTGCTTTAACTTCAAAAGAAATGTTATTTAGAATTTTTTTATTATCATAAGTTTTTGATACATTTTCTACTTTTATCATGTTTTAACCTACAAAAAATGCTGAAATAATATAATCAAATACGGCCACTGCTATTATAGACCAAACAACGGCTTTTGTGGTAGATTTTCCTACATCCAAAGCGCCACCTGTAGTTTGATAACCTATAACCGAAGAAATTACTGCAATAGCACCGCCAAAAACCACTCCTTTAATAAGCGCAGCAGTTATATCTTTTAGCCATAAACCAAGATGAACAGACTCAAGATATGCAACTATTGTTAATTCAGTATTTGAAACACTGGTGAAAAGTCCTCCAATAATTCCTACAACACATGCAACTACGACAACAAATGGCATAATCAGCATGCCTGCAAGAACTTTTGGTGCAATTATATATTGGATGGGATTTACATTAAGTGTTTTCATAGCTGAAACTTGGTCTGTGACTTTCATTGAACTTATCTCGGCTGCTATTGATGAACCCTCCATAAACACAACGGAAAAAGCTGCCATAATAGGCCCAAGTTCTTTTAACATAACTAATGTTACAAAAGCACCGACATAATTGCCTGCTCCCTGTTTTACCATTTCCAAAGCAAGCTGCAATGAAATTATCATACCTGCAAGTGCTGATATCAAAATTGTAAGTACAATTGAGTCTACTCCTATTCGGGATGCTTCATACAATATTTTTTTTATGTCCACTTTAAATTTTATAGCAAGAAAGAATACATCTCTTATATAAAAACCAATCTGTCCGATAGCTTCAATTGTTTGCGATGCATCGGTTGAAATGTTTCTTATTAGTCTGTACAGAATGGAATGTTGTAAAAAATTTTTGATTATTATCATCACTATATCTTTCTTATCAGATATAATCTTATCACAAATTTTTTGATTTTAATATTATATTAATATTATAAGAAGATTTTAATCATACATATTTTAATACATGAATACGGAGATAAATATTAATCTTTGTCAAAGATTTTTGCTGCACAGCCTGTACAGTTAAGAGTAGACTCTTTTCCCTTTTGACATTTATCAAGATCGCTACAGGTGCCTTCATAAGGTACAACTTCCCATTTACCAGTAGAATTTTGTTCAAATTTAAAATAGAACATGTCTCTACCAATTTTATTAGGAGATTTGATACCATTAACATCAACGAGAATTAAAAAGTCATTTCCTTCTTTATAAGGTAACCATACAACACTGTTTTTTAAAATAACAATATTATCTAAATTTGCTTTGGAACCATCAGCTTTGTATAATAGAGCAGATACAAATATTGGATTTCCGCTTGAATCTTTCTCTACATTTCCTTCACTATCTGTTTTCTTTTGTCCATAGATAGTTTTTATTTTTTTATCTATATAATCTTCTTTTGTTTTTCCCTTCATAGTTTTTGTATATTGAGAAATAAGTCCATTATCACGAGCTGAAGCTGATGTTCCTATAATAGTATTAATAAACTTGTCATCATCTCTCATATCTAACTTCGCGCATCTTGTATGGTGCATTTCTTCCAAATTTATTGCATCTTGCAGGGTTTGCAAATCGGCAAAATTTTTCTTTAATGCCGTGACCATAACCCTTTGTTCATTATTAGCTATCAAAGTAGGCATCAATATAGATGCAACAACAGCCATTACTACAAGTACTACAACAACTTCCGCTAAAGTAAAACCCTTTTTTATATTATTTAACAAAATACTTCCTTTATAATAATTTGTATACAGTTGATATTTTTTATTTTACAATAATATTAAATATAATTCCATATTGTAAAAAAATTTATACCAAGATAGCAAAAAAAATTTTTACAAGTTTTATATCTATGTATTTATTATTAGCAAGGTTAGGCTTAAATATCCTTGAAAGGAATAAAATTATGCGAATTAATGGAATCTGTACTACCAATTTTGGTCTTCAATTTACTAAAAAAATGAATCAACTTTTCGATGAAGGAAGTAAATATACTGAAAACAGAAATCCTCGTAGTGTTGATAATTGGAATAGAGTAAAAAAAGAAATAGAAGATGTATATGATGATAAATGTATTATGGATGTAAAAGAATCTAAAAATAATGAAAAAGACATTGTAGTATATCCTGTTAAAGATCCGTCGTGGAAATTTACCATGTTGACATTATTAGAAGATGAAACTCTTGACAGACCATATATGATTTTATTAAGGGATAGGTTAATCAACCAAAAGCAGCTTTTCTACCTTCATTAAATAAAAATTTAATTACATTATAAAAGGAGTATATTATGCAGATAAAATCTATTGGTAACACAAATTTCGGTTTAAATTTAGAAAAAGTAGAATATCTTTTTAAAGAAGGACAAGAAGAAGTCGTTAAAAGAAATTCAAGAAGCAAAAAGTATTGGACAGATATAAAAACTGCCATAAAAAATGATAAGGTATTTAATGATACATTTGAACTTGTTGCAGAAAAATCATGCGGTAACGAACCAAGTATCAACATAAAACCATCTTATATTAACGGAGGAAGTATTCACTTAATTGAAAAATCTATTCCGGCAGGTAATAATATATATTTAAAGGATCCTTCAGAACAGTTACATTTAGTTATGAATTTACCGAATGATCAAACACTTGATATGACTAATATCTTATTACTAAAAGATGGATTAGAAAATTTAAAACCAAGATTTAAGAAACAATCTTGTTCAGAATAAATTACATAATATAAATTTTGTAAAAATTTTACTTGAATAACGGTTCATTCAAAATATGCAAAAATTATAAAACAGAAAGGCAGTCAATTTTTCTCTGACTGCCTTTTCTATGTATTTATATAAAATTATAACAACTTCAAATCACTTTTCTTTTCAAGGTTATCTTTAACTTTTTGTATAAATTTCTTTGAATCAGGGTTAGCATTTACCCAGTTTACTGAACACAAAGCTCTTTGTACCCATATTAATTCTTTAAAGAATAAATATTGAGAATTTAGTGCATCTACTTTTGAATCTAAATAGATTTTTTGAGCATCAGTTAATTGAGCTATAGAAATTGTACCTTCGTTATATCCTTTTTTAACAAGTCTGTAATTTGCTTGCGCAGCTGCCATTGCCTTGTATTTAGCTTCCAAACTTATATAATAAGAGATTGCACGATTTATAACAGTTCTTACATGTTCTTCAAGGCTTTCTTTTACTTCCTGTTCATAAACTTTTAATTCATCAAGTTCAGCTTTTGTTCTTGCTATTTCTGCAATCTTTGTACCGCCTTCAATAGGTTTCCATTGAGCATAAATACCAAACTTGCCATTTGTAGATTCAGGGTGAGCTAAGCTTACTAAAGAGTGACCTCCTGATGTATTTGGTTGATACAATTGTAATTCACCGGTATAATCAGCATCAATTAATGAAGTATATGTAAATGACAATTTCGCATCAGGTAATACAAATTTTTGATAATACATTGCCATTTCATATTTTTTCATCTTTATTGCTGCTCTCAATTTTGCGAGTTCAGGTGAAACTCTGTATACTTCTTCAACAAGCATTTTTGTAAAGTTTTCCAAAGCTGCAGGATATGTAACATAGTCAATTATATTAATATCACTGGTAAAAAATGCGGGGTCATTAGCTGTTAGCGGAGCCAACTCAAAATCTTTTAATTGATTTTCACTAAGCATTTTATTAATTTCTATCTTCAAATTTTTCAAAGAAGAAGATAATTCAATTAAGTGTTGTTCATTAACTCCAAGTTGTGAAGCCCAGCGCAAAGGCTCTTCAGCTCCGCACTGTCCTCTCATTTCTCTTGTTCTTGCTATAGCTAAATTTTCTCTTGATTCTTTTACATATTCTTTTTGAATATTATAAATATTCTGCATCATAAGAGCATCCACATAAAGAAGCGCAACATTAATTCCCATGGTTTGCTCATTTAATCTGTTTTCTTCTTTAGAAAAATCAAGTTTTTTATGCTTAACTAAAATATCCGTAACCAAAGCAGGTGAATACAATATCTGGTCAAACCCCATACTAAATATACCTGTTTTTTCAGGCATGGAAAGTTTTGTCGATTCTGCATAATCCTCATTATATTGTTGATATCCTAATGTAACATTAAATGAAGGAAGATATCTTAATATAGAAGCAATAGATGCTCTTCTTGCAGCTCTTACTGCAAGTCTTGTTTTAGCAATATTTAAATTCTGTTTATCTAACTTGTCAAAAATAGCACTGAGATTTAGAACTTCTTTAGGTTTATTTGAAATAACTTCTGCTGTACCTAATACTCTTAAGTGGGGCTGATAACCTATTTGTTCAGCAGTATCTTTATTTATAAAAATTATTTGGTCTTCGTAAGAGGAAACATTTGAACTCGCTTTTTTATCTCCCCAAAGCACACCTTTAATATTAAAAGAAAGTGTATCTGCTATTTTTTTGTCCGCATCAATGGCACCTGTTCCGTATAAAACACCAAGTTCAACATCTTCTTTACCGATTGTTGAATAAGTATATATCTTCTTTTCATTAAGTTTATCTATTAAATATTTTTTATTTTCTTTCGATAAGTTATATAACGGTGTAAAAATAACTGCATCACAATCAGACGGAATTTTCACAAGCACTTCGTCAGGATTGCTTTTAACCGGAACAACTGTATAATCAAGACCCGGAAGCATTGGTTTTATGAGTTCGTTCCAGTTCTTTCTTGTATTGTAATAACTATCAGTCATAAGTATTGCAGCCTTTTTAAAGCCTAAAAGTTTTTGGAATACCAAAATGCCTTTTGCTGATTCTGTAATTGGATTGAACGGATTACCGTCTAAATCTTTTAATCCGTATTGATCCATTGTAAATGTATATTTCTTTTTATTCGGAAGGTTATTCAAATATTTTGATGTTAAATAACCGGTTGAAATAACCATTGTTGCACTTGAATTTAATGCTTTATCACTTGCCTTTTTAGCACCTTCCTTTGTCCAATCTCCTGAGAACTGTAATTCTTTTGGAAAAGTTGCTTTGTAATTTGGTGCAGTAGATGCAATAATTGATGACTTAAATTGTTCAATCAATTCATTATTCTTATAAGAAGGACCGTCAAAAACAAACGCATACGATATTGTTCTTGCATCCTTATTATACGTAATAGGTTGTTTTTTAGCAGCTGCCGGTTCATTCAATGCAAAAGTCGGCATAGAAAAACCAATAAGCATAGCTAAACATAATGTCATGCATATAAATCTTTTCATCCTACTCCTCTTTCTTAAAAACATTTTACTTAAAAATCATTTCAATATTATCTCGTAATCAAAACTAAGTCAAGCGTTTTACAAAACAAGATGCTATTTATTTAATAAAACACCTAAAGTGTTGGCAATATTATTCAGTGAATTAATCGTCGTATTGGCAGTTTTCAATCTCTTTCCCAGTTCAGTATATTCGCTTGCCATATTTAATCCTAATTTTGGATTAACCGCAATTTTCTTTAAAAGATTGGAGCCTTGTGATAATGCTGTTGTATAATCACCGGTTGCACTTGTTAAATTTTTTAAAGATGAAGTTATTTCATTTCTCTTTTCGGTAGTTGCATTTGTTAAAAGTTTACTTAAACTGTTTTGATTATTTTGTATATTTACACTGTAATCATAAATAATTTGAGCAGCTTGTGCACTTTTATCAACAACGGACAAATTGCTGTTATTATTAATATTATCAATTTTATTATTTATTTTATTCGCTTCTGATTTTGGTGAGATAGCAGAAACTAAATTACTAAAAGATTTTTGTACACTGTTTTCGGAAACGGAAATTTTGTCATTCCACTCCTTATATTCTGTTTTCAGTTTTGTTAATTCATCAGTGTTTGTATTATTATTTGCATTAACAGTATTTGCCATATTTTGTAATAATATTCCCCAGTCAGAACTGTTTTCAGCTTTACAAACATCGGCATGCAAAAAACCAGCCAATATTAATAAAACAATAAGCCCTCTCTTCATAATATCCCCCCTAAAAGTGTTTAACAAAACAATTTTACTTCAAAAATACTTTTCCTTGTATTTTTGAATTTTTATATTAACTTTTGTAAAATTATATTTAAAAATTGAAATCGCATAATAAAAGTTTTTTTTATTAATATGTAAGTGATGAAAGAAAAATATAGAAGAGATATAAGCGCACTATAAGAGGAGTAAAAAAATGTCAGTAACATCAGTCGGAACTTTCGGTCTAGTATCAAGTTATTCTATTTCTGCTAACAAAGGCGCAGATAAAAGCGCAGAAACTACAGGAACAGTTGCTTTCCTTAATTCGAGAGACACATCCGTAAAACAAGGTACAGAAACAACGGGTGCAGTTGCAATGAACGGAACTCAATTTGAAAACGGTATTTATCAGCATACAAATACCCAAACAGGTATGCCGGGTTTTGAAGCAGCTGCATAAAGAGGTGTTTAATGAATTATGGCAGAATGAAATTAAAAACATTCTTTGCCTGTATGACAGTTATCGTGCTAATGTTTATACATCTAATCGGATTAATAGAGAATTACAGCAGTCAAATTAATAGCGAAAAATATGTCATATCGGCATTCAACGGTTAAAAATTTATAAATAAATTTAAAAGACTGTCTTTTATGACAGTCTTTTTGTATTATTTTTAATTATTAGTCTCCTAATAAAAATTTGGCTTTTCAATTAAATTGAGTATGGATAATTATTTGTGTACAAAATTATTATATTATATTCCTCTATTTGTCGGATATATACTTAATCAAATTGACTTTTGCTAAAATATAGACCATAATTTACGAATAAGAAATAGTACTTATTTCGTAAGAAAAGGAGAGTTTTACAATGGAGCGTTTTAAGAAAATTTGCAGTATTAAAGGTTTGTTTCTTACTTTAATACTCGTTTTTGCATTTGCCGGAATGAGTTTTGCCGGTGAAGCGGATTTAGTAGTGCCTGATTTGCGTGATAATCCTTCCTCCTATACAATTTTGTTATGGGGTTTGGGTATTGCAGCAGCAGGATTATTATTTGGTTTATATGAATTTTTAAAAGTAAAATCTATTTCTGCACATAAAGCAATGACAGATGTCGGAAACTTGATTTTTGAAACTTGTAAAACTTATCTTGTTCAGCAAGGTAAATTTTTGATAGGTTTAGAAATTTTAATCGGTGCATGTATTGCTTTTTATTTTGGCGGTTTACAAGAAATGCCCATTACTAATGTACTTATCATTTTAGGTTGGTCAGTAATCGGTATTTTGGGTTCTTACGGTGTTGCATGGTTTGGTATAAGAATGAATACTCTTGCAAACTCAAGAACTGCTTTCAGAGCTTTAGAAGGAAATCCTCTAAAATTATTAAATATTCCTTTGAGTGCCGGTATGAGTATCGGTGTTTTACTTGTAAGCATCGAACTTATAATGATGCTTGTTATTTTATTATTTATTCCTGGCGAGATAGCCGGTGCTTGTTTTATAGGTTTTGCAATTGGTGAATCTTTAGGCGCAAGTGCTCTTCGTGTAGCAGGCGGTATATTTACAAAAATTGCCGATATTGGTTCTGATTTGATGAAAATTGTTTTCAAAATTAAAGAAGATGACCCAAGAAATCCCGGAGTTATAGCTGATTGTACAGGTGATAATGCAGGTGATTCAATTGGACCTACGGCTGACGGTTTTGAAACATACGGTGTAACAGGTGTTGCATTGGTAAGTTTTATTCTACTTGCTGTGTCAGGAAGTGATGATCAAATTCTTCTTCTTACTTGGATTTTTGCAATGAGATTTTTAATGATTGTAACTTCAGTAGTTGCATATCTCGGAAACAAAGTTTTAAGTAATATTTTATATTCAGGTAAAAAACTTGATTTTGAAGCACCATTAACAAATCTTGTATGGTTTACATCAATTTTATCAATATTAATGACCTTCGGTGTAAGTTATTGGTTATTAAATGATTTAGGTGATAATCTTTGGCTTATCTTAGCTATAATTATAAGCTGCGGTACATTGGGTGCGGCACTTATTCCTGAATTTACAAAGAAGTTTACAAGCCCGAATGCTTTGCATACAAATGAGGTTGTTACTGCTTCTCGTGAAGGCGGAGCTTCATTAACAATTCTTTCCGGTTTGGTATCAGGAAATTTCAGCGGTTTTTGGATTGGACTTGTTATTGTACTTTTAATGGGTGGTGCTTATTTTGCAAGTACATTTATTCCTGATTGGATAATGATTTATCCTTCTGTATTTGCTTTTGGTTTGGTTGCATTCGGATTTTTGGGAATGGGGCCTGTTACTATTGCTGTTGATAGTTATGGTCCTGTTACGGACAATGCTCAATCAGTTTATGAATTATCGTTAATAGAAAATATTCCTAACATTGCTGAAGAAATCAAAAAAGAATATAATTTTGAACCTGATTTTGAGGTAGCTAAAAAATACTTAGAAGAAAATGACGGGGCCGGTAATACATTCAAAGCAACTTCTAAACCTGTTTTGATAGGTACGGCTGTTGTAGGAGCTACAACAATGATTTTCTCTTTGATATTAGTTATTAAAGAAGTTTTAGGTATAGAACCTGAATCTATATTAAATCTGCTTAATCCTTATACATTGTTAGGATTTATAGCAGGCGGTGCTGTAATTTATTGGTTTTCAGGTGCTTCTATGCAAGCGGTTACAACAGGAGCTTACAGAGCAGTTGAATATATTAAAAATCATATTAATTTGAATGTTGAGTCGGCTACAGCTTCAAAAGATAATTCAAAAGAAGTTGTTAAAATATGTACTCAATATGCACAAAAAGGAATGATAAATATTTTTGTTGCTTTATTTGCGTTTGCTCTTTCTTTCGCATGTTTCTCAGCGCCAAATGCGGATACAGAAATTGCTGTTTCCTTCTTTGTAAGTTACTTGATAGCAATAGCTGTGTTTGGTTTATTCCAAGCTGTCTTTATGGCAAATGCCGGCGGATGTTGGGATAATGCAAAGAAAATTGTTGAAGTTGATTTGGATGAAAAGGGTACGCCTTTACATGATGCAACTGTAATTGGTGATACTGTAGGTGATCCGTTTAAAGATACTTCTTCTGTAGCAATGAATCCGATAATTAAATTCACAACTTTGTTTGGTTTATTGGCTATGGAAATATCTATTTCCGAAAACTTTAGAGAAATAGCACCGTGGGTAGGAGTTATCCTATTTATAATAGCTTTGGTATTTGTATTATTATCATTCTACGGAATGAGAATACCTAAGAAATAAATAATCAGTTACCTGTAAAGAGAGGCTTTCTAAATGTCAGCCTCTCTTTTTTTATTAAATGTCTACCCTCTAAGTATAATTTAACTTATCCTTAATACTAATAAAAATAAATGAAACAAATTATCTTTCTTATCGTCTAAATAGGTAATAAAAGATTTTTTATTATACTTTCTATTTAGCTATAAGGGAGAAGTTATGAGTACAGATTTTTATGAAGAAGAGTTAGAACTTAATACTAATGAAAATGAAGAAGAAGTCAAAACATTTAACTATCTAAAAGCCGAAAACAGTGATGATATTCTTCAAATGTATTTGAAGGATATAGGAAAATTGAAAATGTTAAAACCTTATGAAGAGCAAGAAATTGCAAGAATTATTCAGGAAGGAAATTCGCAGGAAAAACAGAAAGCCAAAAATAAGCTTGTTCAAACAAATCTCAGATTAGTTGTCAGTATTGCAAAAAAATATATAGGACACGGAATACTTTTTATGGATTTAGTTCAGGAAGGAAGTTTGGGATTAATCAGAGCCGCAGAAAAATTTGATTACAAAAAAGGGTTTAAATTCAGTACTTATGCAACTTGGTGGATAAGACAAACAATAATTAGGGCTATTGCAAATCAATCCAAAACTATTAGAATACCTGTCCACATGTCTGAAAAAATAAGATTATTTAAAAAAATTTATTCCGATCTATCTTTAAAATTAGGAAGAGAACCAAATGATGATGAATTAAGAGAGAAACTTTCCATTAATCAAAATAAATTGGATTTAATTAGAAGAACTTTGAATAGAGAACCGATAAGCCTTGATATGCCAATAGGAGATGAGATTAATTTGGAGGATTCCATTCCTGATGAATACAGAAAAACTCCGGAATATACAACGGAAAAATATTTTTTGAGAAAAGATATGCAAAATGCAATAAAAACTTTATCTGCAAGAGAACAAGAAATTGTTAATTCAAGATTTGGATTAATAAATAACGAAAAACAAAAAACCCTAGAAGAATTAGGAAGGAAATTGGGTTTTTCTAAAGAAAGAATAAGACAGATAGAAGAAGGTGCCGTAAGAAAATTGCGTTTTTCAACTCAAACCAAACATTTAAAAGAGTATTTAAAATAACATAGAAAAAATATTGTTACGTTTAATCAGATAAACTGCTGTTAATGATGAATTTTTAAAATTTTTCATTAACGTGCAGTTTATTTTTTTGTGAATTTTTGAGTTACAATTTTTCATAAATTTCTTAACAATTTTGAATTTAATACTTGTTTATGCTAGTATTACTGTATATTACAGTGTTTAGGGAGAGATTAAATTGAGTGAACAACAATCAATTTTTGGTGATGGAAATATAATCACAGTTAATATTAGTGAAGAAATGAAGCGTTCTTATATAGATTACGCAATGTCTGTTATTGTCGGCAGAGCATTACCTGATGTCAGAGACGGTTTGAAGCCGGTACACAGAAGAATTTTGTTTGCGATGAATGAGCTGGGAATGTATCATGACAAGCCGTTTAAAAAATCCGCACGTATCGTCGGTGAAGTTCTCGGTAAATATCACCCGCATGGTGATACTGCTGTTTATGAAGCTTTGGTAAGAATGGCGCAGGACTTTTCAACCAGATATCAAACAATAGACGGTCACGGAAATTTTGGTAGTGTAGATGGTGACAGCGCTGCTGCAATGCGTTATACAGAAGCTCGTATGGCACCTATTACTTCTTCAATGTTGAGTGATATTGAAAGTGATACTGTTGATTTTATGCCGAACTTCGATGGTAGTTTGCAAGAACCTACGGTATTGCCGGTCAGGTTGCCTATGCTGTTGTTGAACGGATGCAGCGGTATTGCTGTAGGCATGGCAACAAATATACCTCCACATAATGCAGGGGAGATAATTGATGGTACTATCGCTATGATAGATAATCCGGATATTACAGTTCCTGAGTTAATGGAATATGTAAAAGGTCCGGATTTCCCGACAGGTGCTCAAATAGTCGGTATGAACGGTATCAGACAAGCTTTTGAAACAGGTCGAGGAAGTATTACTATGAAGGCAGTAGCCGGTTTTGAAGAGATTTCAACAGGCCCCGGACGTCATGACAGAACGGCAATTGTTGTTACGGAGCTTCCTTACCAAGTAAATAAAGCTGCCTTGATTGAAAAAATTGCAGAACTTGTTAAAGACGGTAAATTAAGCGGAATTGCCGATTTAAGAGATGAGTCGGACAGAGAAGGCATGCGTATTGTTATTGAATTGAAACGTGATGCTAAACCGGAAGTTGTTAAAAATAACCTTTTCAAATTTACTTCTATGCAAACTACTTTTGGTGTAAATATGCTGGCTCTTGTTGGTAATCAACCTCGATTATTGAATTTATATGAAGTATTAAACGAATTCATCGAGCATAGAGTTGAAATTGTTACAAGAAGAACATTATTTGATTTAAATAAAGCTAAAATCAGAGCGCATATTTTAGCCGGATTAATTATTGCATTAGGTTCATTAGATGAAGTTATTGAACTTATTAAAAAATCCAAAACGACTGATGAGGCTCGTATGGGGTTAATTACCAAGTTCGGACTTGATGCTGACCAAGCTAATGCCATTTTGGAAATGCAATTAAGAAGATTAACAGGATTAGAACAAGATAAAATCAGAGCTGAATATAATGATTTGAAAGCTAAAATTGCGGAATATGAAGCAATTTTGGCTGACAGGCAAAAAGTTCTTGCAATAATCAAAAAAGAATTACAAGAAGATAAAGTAAAATATGCTGATGAAAGACGTACTCATATAGTACCTGCCGAGGATGACGGTTTAACAATTGAGGATTTGACTCCAAATGTACCAATGGCTATATTTATCACTACTCAAGGTTATATAAAACGTATTTCATTAGATACATTTGAACGTCAAAATCGTGCTACAAGAGGTAAAGGAGGAATGAAAACAAAAGAAAATGATGACGTTGAACATTTCTTTACCGCAATGATGCATGACAAAGTTTTATTCTTTAGTTCAAAAGGTACGGCATATTCATTGAATGTTTATGATTTTCCTGAAGGAGGAAGGCAAGCAAAAGGATTGCCAATCATAAATATTTTACCAATTGATCAAAATGAAAAGATTACTGCCGTAGTTCCTGTCAGTGATTTTAAACAAAGCAAAAATCTTATTATGTTATCTAAGAAGGGTTACATAAAACGTATTTCTTTAGATAATTTTGCGAATATTCGTAAAAACGGAATTATAGCTATCGGATTAGATGATGATGATGATTTGAACTGGGTAAAACAAGCTGAAGATAAAGATGAAATTATTATTGGTACTAGTCGTGGTATGGCTATAAGATTTGGTATAAATGATTTAAGACCTTTAGGAAGAAGTGCCAGAGGTGTTAATTCTATGAAACTGAGAACCGGAGATACAATTATCGGTTGTGATATTGTTCCGAGAGATAAAGACGGAGATTTATTACTAATAACCAATGACGGTTTCGGTAAGAGAACCAAAATTTCTGAATTCAGACCGCAAAACAGAGGCGGAATTGGTTTAATTTGTACAAAATTCAAAAACGAACAAAGCAGATTAACAGCTCTCACTATTGTTGATGATACTAATGATATTATGCTGGTTACAGCTAACGGAGTTGTATCAAGGCAAAAAGCTTCTAATATTTCTCGTCAGGGTCGTCCTGCTACAGGTGTAAGAGTTCAAAATCTTGTTGATGGTGATACTATTGTAGTTGTAAACAAAATTATAAATCCTGAAGAAGATGATTTGCCCGAAGTTAATACTTCTGCTGCTTCTTCTATTCCTTCTCAAGAAGATGATACAAAAGCTATTCAACAGATGTTAGATGTAGAATTCGTTCAGGATTTTGCTGATAAACTTATTGAAGAAAATGAAGAAAATAATCTGACTACTGATACGGAAGATACTGATGGAAATGAATAGAGAGGGTATAAGCGTGGCAAAGGACACAAAAATCATAGTTACTATATTTGGTGCTGATAAAATTGGTATTGTTTCAGCTATAGCCAAAGTAATGGCAGATTGTGAAGTAAATATAGAAGACATCAGTCAAACAACTATGCAAGAGTACTTTGTTATGTTTATGATGTGCGATATTTCTCAATCTAATTTTACTTTTAGTCAAATAAAGGAAAAAATTATGGCTCAAGCTGATGAATTGAAGATGGAAGTTTGGGTACAAAAGAAAGAAATATTTGATAATATGCACAGTATTTAGGTAGATTATGTTTAATAAAGCAAAAGTTAATTCTATATTACAAACAATAAATATGATAAGAATGCATCACCTTGATATAAGGACGGTTACGCTTTCTTTAAGTTTAAGGGATTGTATTTCTACTGATATAAACGAGGTTGCTGATAAAATACACTCTAAAATTTTAAAATACGCAAAAAATTTAGCGGCTTATGCAAAGGAAGTAGAAGATGAATTTTCTATTCCAATTGTTAATAAAAGGATAGCTGTTACTCCTATTTCTCTTTTAGGGGAGAGTGCTAAAAATCCCGATTATATTTTACTTGCAAAGACTCTTGATGAAGCGGCAAAAGAGGTTAATGTTGATTTTATCGGAGGGTTTGGAGCACTGGTTGAAAAGGGTTGTACAAAAGGTGATGAATACCTGATTGAAGCTATTCCGCAAGCATTGGCTCAAACTCAAAGAGTTTGTTCGTCAGTAAATGTTGCTTCTTCTAAAGCAGGAATAAATATGAAGGCTGTTTTAAAGATGGGCAGGATTATTAAGGAGTCAGCCAATTTGACAGCAAATGCAGACGGAATAGGTGCTGCAAAATTGGTTGTATTTTGTAACGTCCCAAGTGACAATCCTTTTATGGCAGGTGCTTTTTGCGGATATGGTGAACCTGAATGTGCATTAAATATCGGAGTTTCAGGTCCTGGCGTAGTAAGAGCAGCAGTTGCGCAGTTGCCAAAGGAAGCTGATTTTGGAGTTGTTGCTAATAAAATTAAATCAATCGCTTATAAAATAACAAGTACAGGTGAACTTGTCGGAAGAGATTTGGCTAAAAGATTGGGTATTCCTTTTGGTGTTATTGATTTATCATTGGCACCCACACCTGCCATTGGTGACAGTGTTGCAAATATATTGGAGGCTATGGGATTGGAGCATACAGGTGCGCATGGAACTACTGCCGCTTTAGCATTACTTAATGATGCTGTCAAAAAGGGCGGAACTATGGCTACTTCTTATGTTGGAGGTTTGAGCGGTGCATTTATTCCGGTCAGTGAGGATGCAGGCATGATTGATGCAGTTGAAAATAATGCACTTACCTTATCAAAATTGGAAGCAATGACAAGTGTTTGTTCTGTTGGTATCGATATGGTCGCTATACCGGGGGATACAAGTAATGAAATAATTTCGGGTATTATTGCAGATGAAATGGCAATTGGTATGATTAATAAAAAAACAACTGCTGTAAGGATTATTCCAGTCCCGAATAAAAAAGAGGGTGATTATGCGGTATTCGGAGGATTACTTGGTGAAGCTCCGATTATGGGTGTAAATAAGTTTGATAATACCGTATTTGTAAATCGTTCCGGCAGAATTCCTGCACCTATTCACAGTTTAAATAATTAATTAAATTAATTGAATTAAAAATATAAAGAGGGCGAAGTTTTCGTCCTCTTTATTTATGTTTTGTATATTTTTGTTTTTAATTATTTTTCAGTTGTTCCTCAGCTATTTGGTTAACAGTTTTTCCTTCATTATATTTAATATCCATATATAAATGGAATAATATATTTTTTATTCCATTTAACTGATTTACATCGTCTACTCCATTATCTCCTAATATAGAAGAAAGGTAGTTTTCATTAAGTATATCTTTAACTACTTCAGGATAATTTTTCTTCATGAATTGTTTTAGAGTATTGAATTGATGTAAAAAGTATGCTTCTTTTTCAATATCTGTATCAACTTTTCCGTTACCGTCAAAATCAAAAAATTTATCGGCTTCTTTTTGCTCTTTTCTTAAGTTTTCATTAAGTTTAAGAGCATCAGCTTCTTCACCTTCATCAATTTTTCCGTTCTTGTTGTAATCAAATAGGTTGATTGCTGCATCATGATTGCTTCCTTCAATCAATTTTTTTCGGGGTTTTGGGGGATCGGCTTTGCAAAAGTGCCGTTAACTGGTGTAGTCATAAAATTCTCCTTTTCTGAAATTTCTAATACTTACATTTGATGTTTTATCAAATATAATCTATAACCAATACTTTAGCTAAATTATTCTTCTATTCCTATAGTTTCATATACTTAATAAAACAAAATGCAGTCAAAAATTTACTCAGATTTTCAAATTGTATTTTTGCATTTGCGTGTAGAATACTTCTAAAATAAGCATTTTACGAATTGTAAATATTTATTAGCGATAGAAAATTTATAATTAATTAAATAAATAAATATAATTCTGACAGCTGTTATATTTTATATCGAAATACAAATCATCTATAAATGTATCTTTTGAAAATTCTTTTTTGAACATGTCAGATGAAAATAATTCTTGCGCCAACTCTTTTTTTATATTTTTTACTGAATTATATTTTTCATATTGAGTTTTTGAAAAAAAGAAAGCAATTCTTCCCAATTTATAATTTTTATAAGCTTGTTTTTCTATTCCATCATCAATAATATTATTTTTATTAAAATCGAATTGTTTTGAAAATTCAGCTTCTTTTACATAATTTCTGTGGTTTATTAATGTATCTTTTTCATTATTATCATCAATTTTTCCATTATTATTAAAATCAAATAATTTTAACTCTTGCTGTGTTGCAGGAGGCAATTGGGGAGTTTTTGTTGTTCTGATAACACTGTTATGTAAATCTATACTTTGTTCACCCATAAATTAGTTCCTTTACTGATATTTTCCCCTTTATCTTATTAAAAACTTTTTATTTTAAAAAATTGCCTATATATCTTCTTGTATTATAATTATATAGAAAGTTAATAAAGGAGAAAGAAAATGGCAGAACCAAAAATTTTAATGGAAATTCCAAGAACAGATACCGAAGTTACAAGAGTTGCAATAAGTGAATACAAGAATAGACAATATTTGGATTTCAGAATTTTCTATACTACTGATGAAGGTGCAAACTGGTTACCAACCAAAAAAGGGGTTACTTTTTCACCCGAAAAATTAAATGACCTTAAAAAAGCAGTTGAGCTCGCTATAAAAGAGTTAGGTGTAGAAGAAGATAGCGAAGAATAATTAAGTTAATAATAATGAATGAGACTGCCGGAATGGCAGCCTCATTTTATTATTAGTGGAATAAAATTCTAAACAATAAATTATGTAAAATTTTATTTGAACAGTAGTAAGTAATACTAAAATTTTGTAGTAATATTTATTTATGAAAAATAAAGATTTTATTTCTGTAATAACTCCTGTTTATGGAGAAAGAGAACTTGTTTCTGTTTTATATAATGAAATAACAAAAGTTATCTCTGATATTGATGTTGATTATGAAATTATCATGGTAAACGATGGGTGTCCTTTTGGTTCAGGTGAAGAAATAGAAAAACTGGCACAATCAGATAAACATGTAAAATTTATTGATTTTTCAAGAAATTTTGGTCAGCACAATGCTATAAAGGCCGGACTTGATTATTCAAATGGCGATTATGCCGTTATTATGGATTGTGATTTACAGGATAATCCGAAATATATTCCTGATTTTTATAAAAAAATTAAAGAAAATGATTTTGATATTATTTTCGGAAAGATTAAATCAAGAAAAGATAATACTATAAAAAAACTGTTGTCAAATGTTTTTAACTATATTAATAAGAAATGCGGTAATTTTTCTCAAAACGAAAAAATTTCAAATTTTTCAATTATCTCAAAAAAAGTTATATCAAAAATAAAATCTATTAATAATTATGCTTTTTCTTATCCTTCCGTTTTAAACTGGCTTGGTTTTAAAACAGGATTTATTGAAGTTTTCAAAGATAATAGAATTCTGGGAAAAAGTAAATATAATCTCTTTAAGAGTATAAAACTTGCTCTCTCTGTTATTATATCCAATTCAAATAAACCTTTAATGTTTGCTGTATTCTGTTCCATGTTTTTTCTTACGTGCTGTTTTATTTTTATTATAAAACTTATTATTGATTATTATACAAAAGGTATTCCGATAATCGGATGGACAAGCTTAATGGTATCTATATTTCTTATCGGCGGACTATTATTTGCATATTTATCTTTGCTTGGCTTATATATAGGGAACATATTTTCAGAAGTAAAAAAACGTCCATTGTATATTGTTAAAAAAACCATGAATATCAATGAATAAAAAAAAGGCCGATAGAGATATCGGCACTAGAGAGGAGGTCAACTAAATCTTTTTCATAATTAAGCATTGAATGATTTATATGTATTATCAATGTTTTTATCGATAACCTTTTTAACAGATTCTAATTCTGTCGTTATTGCTGTACGTTCTGTTTCTAATTTCTTGAGTTGTAATTCAAGTTTCTTATCGGATTCGTGAATTTGTTCGGTTTTGGCATTAATTTGATCAAGTGCCAATTGATATTCTTCTTCAGCTTTCTTATATTCTGCCATTGCAGCAGCATATTGAGCTTCATTAGCACTGTTTTTTGCAGTATGACCATAGCCGACTATTTCAGGTCTTTCTTCTAAGACTTCGGAATTAATTTTGCTTAAATCTGCATCTTCCGCATAATAATTATTTACGGTAGGCGCACTGTATGTTTTATAACATGCCATTGCTGCATTGTATGCTTGTACATGCTGAGGAAGAGGTGTTTCATCTCCGCTTTTATTTTCAAACATAAATGAGTTTTGATTATATGTAAAGTATGATTTTTCACCTGTATGGAGTTTATAGAAACTTATAGCATCACCATTAGCTGTCTTGCCTTTTTCAACAGTAGCATAAATACCGGGTTCTTCAGAACTAACATTTCCAGATTCATCAGTATAAGTTCTATTACCGCTTGCATCAGTTGAAACAGAATAAACGGGAATGTTGAAATCAGCAAAATTTGGTCTGTTAGCGGAATAATACAATACAAAGTTTCTGTTTATGGAAGTTGAATTAAATGAATCATCCAATTTCCAATCAAATACAGGTTGGGTTGGCGGATCCAATACATATTCATAAACTGATGGTGATACCGGTGGTTTTAAATTATACAACTGGTTGTATAAATCACCTAATTGGTTGGCAAGTTCCGTTCTTGCCTGATTAACTTGTTGTCCTTGATATTCAACGTTTGAACATCGCGCTGTTAAACTTAAATATCTCATTTGGCTTGCTGATAAACCCATTTTGTTAACCTCCGATTTTTAACTTCAACTGTCTAATCATGTTATCGGCATATTTTTGAAAAACTTTAGGATTTTGCCCTATTTTGTTAAGAAATATTAAGACAATTATTGGTAAAATCTTCCTTAGAACCTTATAAATTAACCATTTTTACCCTTAATTAATTTATTAGTAAAATAAGGAAAAAAGTAAAATTTATCTGTGATAAAATAGATTTAATTGTTAGGTTATGAAGAGGTGATTTTATGATAATTCCGAGTATAGATATAATGGATGGAAAAGCTGTTCAACTGGAGCAGGGTTCAAGAAAGATTTTAGAAAAAGAAAATGTATTTGAGCTTGCTGAATATTTTTCCCGTTTTGGTGAAATTGCTGTTATTGACCTTGATGCAGCTATGGGTAAAGGATCAAATATTGAATTAATAAAACAAATTGTAAGAAAATATAAAGCCAGAGTAGGCGGAGGAATAAGAACCGCACAAAAAGCAAAGGAACTTATTGCAGCCGGTGCACAAAAAGTTATTATAGGAACAGCAGCTTCGGAAACTTTGCTTAGCGAGCTTCCAAAGGACAGAATTATCGTTGCAATAGATACAAAAAACGGAAAAGTCGTTACTGAAGGTTGGATAAAATCTACACAATTTAAACCTCAAGAATACGTAAATCGTTTTGATAATTATTGCAGCGAATATCTTTATACCTGTGTTGAAAAAGAGGGTATGATGCAGGGAACAGATATTGAAGCAATTAAGGAAATAAGAAGTCTTACTAAAAACGGCTTAACCTGTGCCGGAGGAATTTGCACAATAGAAGAAATAAAAGAAATTGATAAATTAAATGCAAATTGCCAATTAGGCATGGCTATTTATACAGGAAAGTTAGATTTAAAAGAAGCATACATATCCCTTCTTGATTTTGACAAGGGAAACGGATTAATTCCTACTATTGTACAGGATGAAGACTCAAAACAAGTACTTATGCTTGCTTATTCTAATCCTGAGTCATTAAAAATTTCTTTTGAAAAAGGTGCTGCAACATATTATTCCCGCTCAAGGAAAGAACTTTGGACAAAAGGTGAAACATCAGGAAATACACAAAAACTTATTAATGTAAAATATGATTGCGACAGAGACAGTTTACTGTTTACGGTAAAACAAAAAGGGGTTGCCTGTCATACCGGAAGTTATTCATGTTTTGGCGGAAAAGATTTCGTTTTACAGGATTTATATAATGTTCTTGTACAACGTCAAAATGATTTACCAGAAGGCTCATTTACCGCTAAGCTTTTTAAAGATGATTTTTATTTGAAACGCAAAATTATGGAAGAGGCTTTTGAAGTCGTCAATTTTGAACTGGGTGACGGCTTGTCATGGGAAGTTGCCGATTTAACATATTTTTTACTTACCTTTATGGTCAAAAACGGTATAAGCATTAATGACATTATGGCAAATTTGCTCTCAAGAAGGAAATAGGAATGATTAATATTGTTGATTATACCAATTTACCTTCAAATTTTTTTGATTATAAGGAGCTTGCTAATATAGATGTAGCATCTATTATTAACGATGTAAAAGTAAACGGTGATGAAGCTGTTAGAAATTATTGTGAAAAATTTGGTGACGGAAGAATTGAAAACTTTGAAGTAACAAAAGATGAGATAGAAAAAGCTTTTCAAAATATTCCTCAAAAAACCGTTGACAGTATAAATTTTGCAATAAATAATGTTAAAACATTTGCACAACATCAACTTAATTCAATTAAAGAATTTGAAATAAAAAATGAGGGAGTTTTATTAGGGCAAAAAATAATTCCTCTGGAAAGAATTGGAGCTTATGTTCCGGGAGGGAATTATCCTTTACCTTCATCAGCAATTATGTCATGCGTACCGGCTAAAGTGGCAGGAGTGAAGGAAGTATTTGTCTTTTCTCCAAAAATAAAAGATGTAACTATTGCAGCAGCTGTTTTGGCAGGGGCTGATAAAATATTCAAAATAGGAGGAATACAAGCTATTGCAGCCATGGCTTACGGTACGCAAACTATTCCAAAGGTAGATAAAATTACAGGTCCCGGAAATAAATATGTTACGGCTGCAAAAAAATATGTTTATGGAGGAACAGGAATAGATTTCTTGGCAGGTCCGTCTGAAGTTATGATTATCGGAGATGAAACCGTTAATCCTGATTTTGTTGCTGCCGATATGCTTGCTCAATGTGAACACGATATTTGTGCAAGTTCTATTTTTATTACTACCTCTAAAAAAAATATAGATGATGTAAAAAATTCATTACAGAAACAGCTTGAAGCTCTTCAAACGAAGGAAATAGCGAGAAAAGCACTCGAAAATTCTTATATAATTTATGTTGATAATCTTGATAAAGCTGTTGAAATTGCGAATAAGAAGGCACCTGAACATCTTGAAATAGTAACAAAAAATAATGACAAACTTATTAACGATTTAAAAAATTACGGTTCTTTATTCATTGGTACTTTTTCAGCAGAATCCATAGGTGATTATTGTTCAGGTACGAATCATATTCTTCCTACAAATGGAGTCGCAAGATATAGCGGAGGATTAAGCGTTTTTGATTTTATAAAAATAGTAACTTATCAAAATGCAGATAAAAATGAATGTAAAAATTTATTACGGAATGCCTCGTTTTTAGCGGAAACAGAGGGACTTGCCGCACACAAAAACGCTTGTGATATAAGACTTCAGGAACTTTAATTGAAATTATGTCTATTATAAAAAGCATAAAAAGGCTTCAAAAATCAGAAAAAACATTTTTTACAACTCCGGGACATTCTTTTGGGAAATATATTCCTGAGAATATAAAAAAATTTCTCGGGGAAAAGACTTTTAATGCAGATTTTTCTGAAGTTGACGGACTTGATATTTTATCAATTCCCAAAGGGTGCATTTTAGAAGCAGAACAAAAGGCAAGTGAAATATATAAAACCAAATCAACTTTTTATTTGGTTAATGGTTCAACTTCAGGTATTTTAGCTCTTATGCTCGCAACGTTAAAAGAAAACGATAAAGTTATGGTAGCAAGAAACTGTCATATTTGTGTATATAACGGTTTAATTTTAACAGGTGCTAAACCGGTTTGGTTTATGGGAAAATTTGATGAAAAATTTGGGCTGTTTAAAGGAATAACACTTAAAGATGTGGAAAAGGTATATTGCAAGGGTATTAAAGCAATTATTATTACAAGTCCTACTTATGCGGGAATTTGCAGTGAAATAAAAGAAATAGCGGAGTTCTGTAAAGAAAAAAATATTATATTTATTGTGGATGAAGCACACGGAGCACTTCTTCCGTTTTCAAACAAATTGCCAAAATCCTCGATAGAACTTGGAGCTGATGGATGTGTTCAATCTTTACATAAAAATACACCTGCTCTTAATGGTTCAGCTTTACTGCATTTAAGCAAAAATTCAAAAATTTCTACAGAAAAAGTACAAATTGCGTTAAATACAATAAATACTACTTCTCCATCTTTTTTGCTTCTTGCCAGTATAGAAGCTGATATAAATTATTTAAACTCAAAGAGCGGTAAGAAGAAAATTGATAATTTAATCAAAAATATAGGGGAGTTTAAAAAATCTTGTAAAAATGCAGAATTTATAAATAGTAAAAATAATGACATAACCAAACTGGTTTTCAAGATTGAAGGGACAAGCGGCTTGGAACTTGCTGAAATTTTGAACAAAAACAATATTGAAGAAGAATTTTGTACAACAAAATCCGCAATTTGTATAACAAATCCTTCAACTTCAAAAAATGATTTGAACAAGCTAAAGAAGGTACTTAATAGCATAAATTCTAAAGAAGAAAATAAATGGGAAATAAACAGATTTGTTATACCTAAACAAATTTTTACACCTAAAGAAGCAAGACAGAAAGAATATGAATATATAAAAAAATCTGATGCGCTTGGCAGAATAAGTGCTGAAGTGATTATTCCATATCCTCCCGGAATACCAATTTTAGTTGAAGGCGAGTTAATAACAGATAGTCATATTAAGCAAATAGAAAACGAAAATATAAAAGTAACAAAAGGAGATGTTCTGTAATGGCTATTTTTGTTGAGTATGAAAAAAAATCAGCAAAAGAAAATATGGATTTTGATGAAAATTTGCTAAATTTTTGTGAAGAAAATAATATCCCTTTTGCTTTAAGATTTTACGGTTGGGAAAAGCCCTCAGTAACTTTAGGAAGAAACCAAAAAATATCTGGAATTGATGAAGAATTTTGCAAAAATAATAATATTGATATAGTAAGAAGAATAACAGGCGGCAGAGCTTTATTGCATGATATGGAAATTACTTATTCAATTGTATGCAATAAAAATATACTTCAAAATGGTAAAAATTTAATAGAAGCGTATAAAGAACTTATGAATATTTTTATTAAAACATTTAAAACTTTTAATATTAATGTCAGTTATGGTGAATATAAAAAAATTCCGCCCAAAAGCGGATACTGTATGTCAATGTCTACAACTTGCGATATTGATTTTAACGGGAAAAAATTTATAGGTTCCGCTCAGTACAGAAAAAATACTCACCTTCTTCAACACGGTTCAATACCTACGAATTTTAATATTGAACTTTTACATAAAATTTTTTATCAGGAACCTGATTTTGATAATATAATTTCACTAAAAGATATAGATAAAAATCTGAATTTGAATGATTTTATGAATGAATTAAAAAATCAGTTTAGTAACCATTTTGATATAAAGTTTGAGAATAAATATTTTAACTGAAATTTTTTATTTAAATAGTTTTAGAGGTAAAGAGTGTATCTGATAGCAAATCAAGCTATTTTACTTAACAAAACTTTAATTTTTTGATATCATGGTTATAAAAATGTAAAAATGTGGTATATAAAACTTTGTACGTACTTTGAGGCTTTTCATGTCTTCTATTCAAGAACAATCAAAATATTATTTCGATACTTTTAATAATGTTATATTAGGTCATTTTAATTCAGACGAGAAAAAAACAATTCTTATTGTAGATGATGAATATGACAATTTGTCACTTTTAAAAAGAACATTTCATGCAAAATACAATATACTGACAGCATCAAACGGTTTGGAAGGTTGGAATGTTGTACAAGAAAAACATGATGAAATAGCATTGATAATCAGTGACCAAAAAATGCCGGTAATGCAAGGTACTGAATTTCTTGCAAAAGTTCAGGAGAGTTATCCGAACATTGTCAAAATTATCTTAACCGGACATAGTGATATTGATATACTTATTGATAGTATTAATAAATGCAATCTTTTTCAATATATATTTAAGCCTTTTGATTTGGATGATTTAATTTTGGTTGTACAAAGCGGTATAGCTTTGTATGATATGGAAATAAAAAAACAGCGAATGATAAAAGAATTAATAGAATTGTTTTATACTACAATTAAGTCTATTGCGGATGCTCTTGATGCAAAAGACACTTATACACATGGGCATTCATTAAGAGTTACCGTATATTCTTTAATATTAGCTAACAATATGGTTTTTGACGAAGAACCATGTTTGGAAGAATTAGAAACAGCAGGACTTTTGCACGATATCGGAAAAATAGGAATATCAGATAATATTCTGTGTAAAAAAGAAAAATTAACAGATGAAGAATTTAATATAATGAAATCCCACCCGGAGCAGGGTCAAAAAATTCTTCACAGTATAAAAAAATTATCATGTGTATCAGATTGGTTAAAATCACATCATGAAAAATGGGACGGTTCAGGTTATCCACAAGGATTAAAAGGAAATGAAATACCAATATATTCAAGAATTATAGCTATTGCTGATACTTATGATGCAATGACATCAAGCCGCTCATACAGACAAGCTCTTTCTCATGAACAGGCAAGAGATGAAATCATACGTTACAGCGGAACTCAATTTGATCCTGATATTGTTGAAGTATTCAAAAAAGTCGAGAATATATTTAGGCAAGCAAAAGAAAACCCTAATGAGTATTATATGAAATACAGTATTTTACAAAAATATTTAGGAGAAAATAATTCTTTGGATAAGAAAATATACTGATTTTTATATAAAAATAATCCTTGTAATTTGGTTATTTTTAGGGTATAAAATATTGTTATTGATACCAAATTATAAAGAGATTATGCGTAATGGGCAATAAGCGTAACAGAGATAACAATGTTGATTTAATTGATTTTGATGAGAATTTTTTTGAAAAACCTGTTGATTTTCTGGACAAAAATAAAAAAAGTCAGAAAAGTGACAGTTTTTTAACAAAGCTGATTGTTCTTTCTGTTATTTTGAGTTTTGTATTGATTGCGCTAATAGTTTTTATTCCTTCAGAAAAATTTGCGGAAAACGAAGGTAACGCTTCTGATTCCGAAGTTATTGCAAGAGCACAAAAAAATCCGTTTGATTTCTTTTCCAAAAGAGAAAATATTTTACTTTTAGGAGTTGATTCTAACGGTCAGGGAGTTGATCCTTTTTCGGGAACAAGAAGTGATACGATAATGATTTTGAGTTTGGACAAGTCTACCAAATCAGCTAATGTTCTTTCAATTCCCAGAGACAGCAAAGTATATATAGCCGGACAAAACGGTATCGATAAAATTAACGCCGCACACGCTTTAGGTGGGCCGGAGTTAACTGCCAAAACAATTGAAGATATGTTTGGTATAAAAATACATCACTACATAGTTGTAAACTATGACGGCGTAAAAGATATTTTACGTTCTTTAGGTAATATTACGGTTACAGTTGATAAAAAATTATATTACAATGATTATGCGGGGAAATTGCATATAAATCTGTCTCCTGGCGTTCATGAACTCACACCTGAGGAAGCGGAAGAATTTATAAGATTTAGACACGATGCAATAGGTGATATAGGAAGAATAGAGCGTCAGCGTATTTTTATGAAAGGGCTAATGAAAAAAATTCAATCTCCTGGAGTTTTGCAAAAATTACCCGATTTTATTACCGTTGTATTAAAAAATGTAAAAACCGATATGACATTTTTTGATATAACAAGATATGCAGGTGTTGCCGCCAATATTAATCTTGATGATACTCAAGTAGCTACTCTTCCGGGTCATCCTTCACAAAAAACAGCTGTCAGCTATTGGATATTAGAACCTGACAAAGCTCAAAGCGTTATAGATAAAATAATTTACCGAATAGAACCTACGGAAGTTTCTTCCGAACCTTTAAAAGTAAGCATTCTATACTCAAGTGATTATTATGAATCATTAGACAGAATAAAAGAAATAATAGAAAATGCAGGGGCAAAAGTGGTTTGTTCTTCAAAAACAACAAGAAAATCTACCGAAATTATTGCTCATACCAACAACTTTACTACACAAAAATACAAATTATATAAAAATTTGTTTCCTGAATTAAAATCAGCTCACTTAACACTTTCTTATGATTTGTTTTATTGTGCAGATTCTGATGTAACGCTTGTTTTTGCAGATTAAGGAGTAATTATGATTCTTGATTTAATAGAGAAAAGATATTCTTTAAGAAATTTCAGCAACAAAATGCCTTCATTTGAAGATATAAGAACTATTTTAGAAGCAGGACGTTTGGCACCCTCTTTTTTAAATGTTCAACCTTGGCATTTTATCGTTGTTAAAGATGATAATATGAAAAAACTTTTATTTGATTTATCAGGCGGACAAAATCACATTTTGCAAGCTCCAGTTATTGTTGTTTGCTGTGTTGATTTGAATTGTTTTGGTTATGAAAACTTCAGAAGTATTCTTGAAAAAAGAATCGGTATGACTCAGGAAAGATTGCTTTCAATTCTTAATTCTAAGGCTTTAAATCCCGCAATGAACGGCATTGAAGCTGTAAAAAGCAGAGGTATTGAAGAAATTACTTACGCTATAGCTTATATGACTCTTGCAGCCAGTGAACTCGGTTTGGATACATGTATTATCGGTGGTATCGGTAACGAATATACAGGTATTAATCAAGATGTTTATGCTATAGTAAAAGAAGAATTAGGATTAGACAGAAATATTTGTGTTTCATCACTTCTTCTTGTGGGTTATCCTAATGAAGATGAAATCAGACCGACAAAAGACAGAAAAGATTTTGAACAAATAGTTTCTTTTGAAAAATATTCTTGTAATAATAATGAAAACTAGATTTATATAATAATTAGGAGGTTTATATGAAAAAATTATTTATCACAATCGGCTTGTTATTTTTTGCTTCAGTTTTTGCTGCACCGGTTTTTTGTGCAAATGCAACAGTTGATATTGAGCGTATTTTAATGGAATATAACAAAGCTCGTGAAACAAATTTGCAATTTGAAAGACAAAATCAGCAATTGAAAACATACATAATGAATGCACAACAGCAGGTTAATGATGCCAAGACACCTGTTGAAAAGAAAACACTTGAAGACAAATTCAGAGCAGAAATAAAAAACAGATCTGAGAATTTAAAAAATCAACAGTTGCAGAAAGTATCCGCTTTAGAAAAAGAAATTTACCAAGTTATAGATAAAGTTTCAGCAAACAAATACGAGATGGTTTTTGTTAAAAGTATGGTAGTCAGAGGTGGAACAGATATAACTACAGAAGTTATAAATAAACTTAATTCATCTGGCAAATAATTTTATTTTTAGTTTTTTATGTTATTATTTGCATAGAAATTAGTTTTAAAAGGAAAAAATAATGGAAGAAATGCTTGAAAAAATTATAAGCATAGAAAAATCTTATAACGAATTAGGTGAAAAATTATCCAATCCTGATATAATTGCTGATTATAAAGAATTCACCAAACTATCAAAATTAAGAAAATCTATGGAAGAAACTGTAGAGCTTTATAAAAAATGGCAAGAAGCTTCTAAAGCTCATTCAGATTCGCTTCAACTTTTGAAAAATGAAACTGATGCAGAAATGAGAGAATTTCTTGAGAATGAAGCAAAAGATTCGCAAGACAAAATGGATAAGTATGCAGAACAAATGAAAGTTTTGTTATTACCTCGTGACCCGATGGATGATAAAGATATTATGCTTGAAATCCGTGGAAGTGCAGGAGGTGATGAGGCAAATATTTTTGCAGGCGACCTTATGAGAATGTATATGAGATATGCAGAAAAGCAAGGTTGGAAAACACAAATTTTAAGTATCAATGAATGTGATATTGGAGGCATAAGTGAAGTAGTTATTTCAATTCAAGGTGAAAATGTATACAGTAAATTAAAATATGAATCCGGTGTTCACAGAGTTCAACGTGTGCCGCAAACTGAATCTCAAGGACGTATACATACAAGTACTGCTACTGTTGCAGTTATGCCTGAAGTAGAAGATGTTGAAATTGATATAAATCCGAATGACTTGGATGTTTCTACTGCTCGTTCAGGCGGTGCAGGCGGACAAAATGTTAATAAAGTTGAAACAGCAGTCCGTATGGTTCACAAACCTACGGGTATTACAGTATTTTGTACAGAAGAACGTTCTCAGCTTCAAAATAAAGAAAGAGCTTTGCAAATATTAAAAGCTAAACTTTATGATATGGAAGTTCAAAAGCAAATGAAAGAAATAACCGATTTAAGGCGTTCTCAAGTAGGTTCCGGTGACAGAAGTGAAAGAATCAGAACATATAATTTTCCTCAAGGCAGGCTGACTGACCACAGAATCGGTCAAAATTTAAATGTTTGGACTATAATAGAAGGTGAATTAGATGAATTAATCGATTTATTAATTAATTATGACCAACAAAAGAAATTAGAGCTTTTAGCAAAATCAAATTAAGGAGTAAAAAATGGATAAAGTTACTATTCGTTCTGACAGAGATACTGATTATACTTTTACTTATAAAGGGGATGATGTTGTTTTGGAAGCAGGCAAAGTATTAAGCATTGCTGGCGGACTTAATGATGTTGTTCTTCCCACTACTCAAATGAAAATTATGGGAAATTTAATTGTAATTAAAGATAAGGCTTAATTGTATGTATGAACTAAAAAATACACTTGAAGAAATTAAATCAAAAATAGAAAAAGCAAAGGTGTATCTTTGACATTGATAAATTAAAAGCCGATATTGCATCTATTGATATTGCTTTGCAGAAAGAAGAAATTTGGTCTGATATAGAAAAGTCACAACAGCTTTCCAAAGAATTAACAGAAAAGAAAGATATATTATCAAAAGTTGAGCTTTGGCAAAAATACGTCGAAGATGCCGATGTTATTTTTGAACTTTTAGATGAAGCTGAGGATGCTTCTTTGCTGGCAGAAGTTACCGATATAATTCAAAAATTATCAAAAGAACTTGATAAATGGGAATTGGAGCAAGTTTTATCAGGTGAATATGATATAAATGATGCATTGCTTACAATAACATCGGGTGCTGGAGGAACAGATGCACAAGACTGGGCACAAATGCTTCTGCGTATGTATACCAGATGGGCTCAGCTTAGAAATTATAAAGTTGACGTTATGGATTTGCAGGAAGGAGATGAAGCCGGAATAAAAAGTGCAACAATAAAAGTTTCCGGCAAATATGCTTATGGATATGCAAAAGCAGAAAAGGGTGTTCACAGGTTAGTTAGAATTTCTCCGTTTAATGCTAACGGAAAAAGACAGACAAGCTTTGCTTCATTAGAAGTCAGCCCGATTTTAGAAAATATAGAAAAGAAGATTGAAATAAAACCTGAAGATATTGAGGTTGATACTATGCGATCAGGCGGTGCCGGCGGACAAAATGTAAATAAAGTCGAAACAGCGGTAAGAATTCATCATAAACCCACAGGTATTGTGGTTAAATGTCAACAGGAGCGTTCGCAGCTTCAAAATAAAGAATTAGCTATGCAAATGTTAGCTTCAAAACTTTTAGCAATAAAGCAAGCGGAATATGAAGCTAAAATGTCAGGTATCAAAGGTGAGGTTATGGATGTGAATTTTGGCTCCCAAATTCGTTCTTACGTATTTCATCCATACAAAATGGTAAAAGACCACAGAACCAATTTTTCTGTTGGTGATGTTGATTCTGTAATGAACGGAGAAATAGATGATTTTATAGAAAGCTATTTAAAAATGCCCAAAAATCAATCGTAACAATAAAATTAATTATATAAAATAAAAAATAACAAAAAATATTTTTAGAAGTTTTATATATTTGTACAATAGAATATTAATAAAATTAAAGGAAGAATCTTATGCGAATTAGTTCAATAAAAAGAACAAATTTTGGGTTAAACCAAACTGATGCCATGAAAAAACTTTTAGCTGAATCGAAAAAAATAATTGGAAAATATGGCAAAGAAGCATCCGATTCTTTTGACAAATCCATAGAAAAAATGAATGATACTCTTCCTAATTCTTATACCCTTGGTGTAAAAACTAATTCGTCTGATTTAAATAGGATAATATATGTAACTGCTCCTATAGGATACAGCAAAGATTTACTAAAAATAAATGGGTTTTTGAAGAAAGAGGATATTGAAAATCTAATATTAGGGTTAGATGTATATAAAGATACAATAATAAATAAAAACAATGAACAACATTAAATAAAATTCAGAAAAAATATGTAAGACACAACTTATTAATAACAAATAAAATGAAGGAAAACATGCAAATCAGTTCAATAAAAAATACCAGTTTTGGCTTAACTTATACAGATTACATGAAATGGTTTTTAAAACTATCTAAAGAAGCTGTTAAGAAACAAGGAGAAGAAGAATCAGATACATGGTTGAAATCTGAAAAGGAATTAAAAGGCTTACTTCCTGATGATACATACGAACTCCAACATAATTCTTATGATAACAAAATTACTTTAAACTATTGGTATAGTGATGACTGGTGCGACATTATTCCTTTAATTAAATTTGAAAAAAATGAAATTTTAGATAATAAAAACATGAATAGTTTAATATCAAGACTAAAACAAGTCATAAAATAAAATAGAAAAAACAAAATACAAAGGTAGATTATTAATAAAATGAAAGGAAAAAACAATGTTAATTAACTCAATTAGTAAAACAAATTTCGGTTTAAATTATTCAAAAGGATTTAATGATTTTTTTGAAAATTATGAGTATAAATCTTACGATTTTTTAAAAGAATTAGCCAATGCAAAAGAAGAAATGAAAGATGTATTTGATAAATCTTATACTATGGATATAAAAGAGGCAAAATCCGGAAATTCATCTGTCATTTTACGTCATGATAAAAAAGCAACTCAACCTCTTTATACTATTGGAAATAAAGAAAAATTAGATTATAAATTTTTAGATTTACTTAAGTTTTCTTTAACAAGATTAAAAGACTTAGAACAATATATACCTAACAAAAAATAAATCAAATTTTGAATAAGGATTGCAGTTAATGTATATTACAAAAATAAACTTTGGATCAAAATTTTCTGAAAATGCAGAAATACTATTTCAAAAGAGTCAGGATTATATTGCCCAAAAGTCAATTGAAACAAATAATAATGATATTGTAATCTTGAATAATTTAAATAAAGATCTGATTGAGGCAAGAATAGATGATGAATTCATTTTAGATGCACTTATTCATCAAACAGTTCACCCTTGTCAAGAAAACTACAAATTTTTTCTCAGATACAAAGATAGCGGAAAAGGTAAGCCTAAATTTCTAGTACTAACAAATTTGGAAAATATACTTAACGGAAAAGTTTGGTATAAAATAGCAGAAAAATTACTTTCCGTAAATAAATAAGATATTACATAATGTAAATGAGAAAAAGCCAGCATTAATGTCCCAATCGTTAAAAATGCATAGCAAGTATCAATAATGCTATTGTTCAAAATATAATTGTTAAAACTTAATCCTCGATTTTACATAATTTATGTTATCAGAATAAGTTGAAATTATTTTATATAAAGCCTCTCCTGATAGGAGAGGCAGATATTTCAATATGCTTGCATATTAGAAATATCGGTGAGGTGTTGATTTTATTAACTTTTTAATTTGATAATTAGGTCGTTTGAATGTGCATTTTCTTTTTCTTTGCTTTTGCGCAACAAAGAAAAAGAAAACGGCACCAAAAGAAAAAGAAATCAGCGCTTCTACTAATTTGCCCGCTGCTAAGAAACAGTATTTGTTTGGTAAAGCGGAGCAAACTCGGACTTAAATTTTTAAATTTTCTAATTAATTTACTAACAAGAAAATATAAAAATTTAGTCCTCGAACATGCTCCGCACCTATGTTTCCACCGCTGGTTACTTTGTTAACAATATTCGATAAGTTCTGATAACATAAATTATGTAAAAGTTATAATGGACAGTAGATGGAAAAGGTTGAAAAATGATAATTTTTCGCAACTGCTAATTTATAATTATCTTTGAAATGTAGTGAAGCTTAGAGAATGCACTGCTTACCTATAAGTAATATTCTGTTTAACATTGTCTTTAAAATACGCAATCCTCATCAAAAATGATTACCATTTCTGTTCCGGCTTTTATTTTTGTTTCACTACCCAGAATTCTTGGCCCATACTGGTTTAATTGTAAAATACCTCTTCTCCCGAAGCATTCTGATCGGTGCATTGTTTTTTTATATCCGCTTCTTCGTGTGAGTTCGCCTCCAAAAATATTTGAAGAAGAACTTGACCAAAGATGTCCCTTCATTGGGATAGTTTCACCTGTAGGTAAGATTATTCCGTAAAAATCTATTGAAAAATATCCGTTTCTTCCTTGTTCTGCCTTTTTTAAATCACTTATATAACCTACAAAAACAGAATTTTTGGGCAGAACTATTTCGTTATTAATATAAAAATTTTGAGTTACCAAAAACTTAACAGCATCCTGTTTGTTGTTAAATTCGCTTGAAACAGTCTGTACCAAAATGCCGTTAATATAACTGCCCTTTTGTATAACCATTTCAGCAAAAACTTTTTGATTAAATATCAAACAAACAAAGAGAATTATAAATGATATTAAAAATTTCTTATTCATTTTCCTCTAAATATTTTATTGCGAATGTAGCAGCGACAGCTCCGTCAGAAGCAGCTGTAATAACTTGTCTTAATGGTGTTGAACGAAGATCCCCTGCGGCATAAACACCTTTAATTGATGTTTCCATTTTATCATTTGTAATGATAAATCCGCCTTTGTCAACATCTAATACACCTTCAAATAAATCGCTGTTTGGACTGAAACCAATATATGGGAATACTCCGGATGTTTTTATTTCTTGTACTTTATTTGTTTTTACATTTTGTACAATTAGAGTAGTCACTGTGTTTTCACCGACAATTTCTAAAGGAACGGTATCATAGACGCATTCTATCTGTTTGTTTTTCTTAACTCTTTCCTGAACAATTTTATCTGCACGAAATTCATCACGTCTGTGAATTATATAAACCTTTGAAGCAAATTTTGTTAAATACATTCCTTCTTCAAGAGCAGAATTGCCGCCGCCGATTACGCAAACAACTTTTTCCTTAAAAAATGCACCGTCACAAACAGCACAATAACTGACGCCCCTGCTTAAAAATTCATTTTCACCTTTTATACCAAGTTTCTTTGCTTTTGCACCTGTTGCAAGAATTATGGCTTTCGCTTTAAATATCTTATCTTCTGTTTCGATAATTTTTTCCTTAGTTTTAAGATTAACGTTTAAGATATTTTCAAGAGGATATTTATGTACATTGAATTTATCTGCGTGTTCTTCAAATTTTTCCATTAGTTCATAACCGCCGATAAGCGGTATTGAAGGATAGTTTTCAATTTCGAGATAATTTGTAGGTTGCCCGCCCAGCATATTAATATCTACAATAGCTGTTTTGGCTTCACCTCTTGCTGCATATATAGCAGCACTGAGTCCTGCCGGACCTCCGCCTAATATAAGTAAATCATAATGAAAAACTTGTTTCTCGCTCATTATTCCTCCGAAAAATTATCTGTGCTAGAATGTAAATATATTGTACTATAAATTTAGTATAAAGGTAAATGTTTACATGAAAAAGTTTTGGTTTGCTTTTTTATTATTGGTTTTATTTTTGGGGAGAGAAGTTTTTTCTGCTGATAAAAATTATCTGAATTTGTATTATCCCGTAAATAATTCTAATATTTGTGCAACATCCACATTTTTTGTCGGTCAAACTAATCCTAAAGCAGTTTTAACAATTAACGGAAAGCCAGTTAAAGTTTATTCAAACGGAAGTTTTGTAAGAGTTTTTGACCTAAACAAAGGTAATAATACTATTGTCCTTAAATCAATATGTAATGGCGAAGTTATGACCAAAAGTATTTTCTTAGGGTCAATGAAAAATTCTGCTTCGACAAAAGCTTCTTCTGCTGTATTTTTTCCAAAAGAAGCAGTAATACAGGTTGTAAAAGATGAAACGGCACTAAGAACTTCTCCGTACGGTAACAGATTAACTCCCGCCAAAAAAGGAGTGGTTTTTGAAGCTACAGGTATTATTAACAACCATTACAAAGTAAGAAACGGTAATGAATTTGCTTATGTTATAAAAAATGATGTAACGGAAGTTGACTGTTTAAAAGCTCAGGTACAAATTATAAAAAGTATCACCGTTACAGAGGATAATAAAGACATAGTGGCAAAAATTCCTACAGAACAACCATTTGCAGTTCAACTAAAAACTGATAATAATAAATTGATTGTTTCATCTGATGATGTGAAGTTTAATTTCAGAAAGAAAAATATATATTCTCCTTTTATAAATAAATTTGAGTTTAGTGATAATGAATTTTCATTAACGTTATCAAAAGATGAATTTAACGGATATGACTATCAATACAATGGAAACGAATTGCAAATACGTATAAGGAAACCATTTTCTACAGGATTAAGACGGAAAATTATTGTAATAGATCCCGGACATGGGGGAAAGGAATGCGGTTCCATAGGACCGACCGGAGTCCCTGAAAAGGATATAAATTTAAAAATTGCTTCATATTTAAAAACACTGCTTGAAGAAAAAGGTGCAATTGTTTTTATGACAAGGCAGGAAGACAATTTTGTCGGACTTTATGAAAGAGTTGATTTTGCAAGAGAGAAAAAAGCCGATATTTTATTGAGTATTCATAATAATGCTTTGCCTGACGGACAAAATCCCTATATTACACACGGTACCACAACATATTATTATCAGCCGCAAGCTAAAAAATTTGCTGATATTATGCAAAATGCACTTTTAAAACGAACGGGATTTAATAATCTGGGTATAAAAACAGGAAGTTTTGTTTTAACAAGACCTTCTATGCCTCTTTCTTTGCTTGTTGAGGTAGGATTTATGATTAATCCGTTTGAGTATGAAAAACTGACAGATGAGAATTTTCAAAAACAGTGTGCTTTAGGCTTAAAAGAAGGCCTTGAAAACTATTTCAAATAATAATTTTTTCGTTATTTATAAAAATTAGAAATGAAATTAATTTTTTGAGATAGACATTCAAAAATTTGATTGGCACTTTTTTATTGTTTTTTGTGTTTATTATGTAGAAGGTTTGTTGTTGTAGCATGGTCATTAAGTTATCCCCTAAAAGTGTGAATTTCTTGGAAAAATGCAATAAAACTATTGCAGGGCCTCAGCAGAGATTTTTTCTCGGCTTATCTGCACTTGCGACACAACCTTTTATTGATTATTTTGTAGGAAGTAAAGACGAAAAAACAAAAAAAACTTCTGTATGTAAAACTATTTCAAAAATAATTGTCGGCATGACTACCGGTATAATAGTAAGGAGCTTGGCAATAAAATATTCCGCAAAACTTTTTTCAACAAATTTTATAAAAAATAATTTTACCGAACTGTTAAAAAATCAAGAGAAAAAACTTCTTTTACAAAAAAGTATCGGAGATATAATAGCTCTCGGTGTATGCTTAATAACAAACTTTATAATGGATGCACCGTTAACAAAACTTTCTACAAATTATTTAATCAAAAAATTTGTCAATAAGGAGAAAAAAGAATGAAAACCTTATTGAAAAATGCTTTTACAAAAACATGTCAAATAGGTGTAACCAATCGTGCAAATTTTTTAAAAATTACAGGTGTAGCGGGATTAGCTCTTTCCTGCCTTGCTCAAACGTGTGCCATAATTTTTAATCCGAAAATTGATAAAAAAGAAAAGAGTTTTTTAGTTCCGCAAGAGTTAGCAGATGGGATACTTAATTCTTCTCTTTTTTGGCTTTTTACTTCAAAAACTTCAGATTTAGCTAAGAAGTTTGTTATTAATAAGAAAATTATACCTGCTTCACTTGAAAATATATTAAAAAAATATAAACCATCCGGACAAAATTTATTAACTGCGGAAAAACATTTTTTAAATTTTTTGGAGCAAAACGGAGGTATAAGTGCAAAAAAGACAGGACTAACTATTCTTAACGGTGCAGGCTTAATAGGTATGATAGCAGGTTCTATATTATCGGTTAATATCATTACTCCGCTTATAAGAAATAGAATTGCGGCAAAAATACAAAAAAACAAAATAGTGTTCTCTGATATTAAAAACAGAACACTTTTATATAATAAATTAAAAAATCTCGACTATTCAAAATTTAATAAAACATTCGTTTATACCAAAAATAATGTTTGCTCATATAATGAGAATATGAAAATTTAGTAATATATTATTCAGAAAAAATAGTAAAAAAATATGGAAAACACTAAAAAATACTGGCAAAAAAATTTTTTTTGTGGTATTATATACCTACGCAATTTTTTTTGTTTTCTGTTTTTATATGGTAGGAGTATGTTCTATGAGAGTAAATTTTTCGCAAAATTTGGCATTTGGCAGACTATTGAAAAAAGATGAAATTCCTGAGTATACTGAAACGCTCAAACAGGCAAAGGAAAAAGTAGGGCAGACAGGCAAATCAATATTTATTATGCCTGATATCGCTCTCCCTCAAGAAGCTAAAAATAATACCGGAGTCGGAAATCTTGCAAGTAAAGAAGCTTCTGAATTTTTTGATTTTATGAAAGTTTATCTCGGAATAAATACGGTTGAAATATTACCGCATGGAAGAACAAAAGGCAGAAACGGATGCTTTAATAACTACTCAGGTTCTGCTATGTCTATAGGTGACAGCAGAATAGATTTAAGACTTCTTACTACAAAAGAGTTTGAAAATATTCTTGAAAATGAAGATATTGAAGAAGCGGTAAAAGCCAATAATTTTCCAGGAAAAGACTATATTGCCAACTTTGAAAATGTTATTTTTCCTAAAAGAGGAGTTGATAAAGCTTTAAGAAAAGCCTTTGCCAGATTTGAAAAATTAGATGCCGATAATAAATTAAAGAAAGAATTTTTGACCTATAAAAAGGAAAATAATGACAGAATTTTTCCTCAAGCTATATTTCAAATTTTAGAAGACAAGCATAAAGATTATCACTTTAGAAAATGGAAGGATGAAGTTGATAAAAATTTATATAATCCGGATTTTGACAAAGAATTAAGGGCAAAAAGATTACAAGAAATTACTTCAGATGAGAACAACAAAAAAAATATAGAATTTTATATGTTTAAGCAGTTTCTTGCGGAAAAACATTTAGGCATAGGTAAAAAAATGCTTAATGATAAAGGAATTAAGTTGTTTGGGGATGTTCTTCTTGGTTTTTCTGCCGATGAAGTATGGGCTAATCCAAAAGCTTTTGAAGAAAATGCTTATAGCGGAAATGCATCTTGGCGTATACCGGCATTAAAACCTTTTGATATGTTAGAAGATAGTACACCGGCAGCAGAAATGTTAAAAAAGAAATTTCAATTTTTTGCAAAATTGTATGACGGTATGCGTGTTGATGTTGCTTGGTATTATGTAAATCCTGCCGTAAATTATAAAGATGGAGATGATTTTATTATTGAACGGTATGATTTCGGAGATGCTATTTTAAGCAAAATAGAAAATTGGGTTCAAGAGGTAAAAGGTGAAGACTTTAATAAAAAAGATATTATTTATGAGTTTGAAGCAAAATTTGATGATTTTGAAATGCTGAAAAATGACGAAGTCAATCCTGTTTTGAAAAATCGTGTTTCTGTTCTCAATTCTGCATATATGGGAGATAATTGGGGCAGCAATGATGCATTCCTCAGACTCGGCTTTAAACCGGACGAATTTTCAATAGGCGTCGGCAATCATGACTGTCAACCTCTGAGACAAATCGCCTATAATATACCTAATATTACCGGTGATAATGAATTCCATTTTTATAAAGACGATCAAATTGTACCGTTATCACAAATTTTAAAACTCAATTTGGAGAAATTTTCAATACCTACAGAATTTATTAAAGCTAAATTCGCTGAACCTATGATGGCTAAAAATAATCATGTTTTCTTTATGGATGTATTCGGGAGAGATGAAAAATATGACGGTTTACATCCCAGAACTTGGCTTGTATACAGACCAAGATTATCAAAAAATTATAAATATGATTATGAAAAAGCTCTAAAAAGCCAGCATGGTTTTAATATAATGGATGCTTTGGCAAAAGTTTTTAAAGCACAAAGATTAGATATAAAAGAATTTGATTTATATAAAAAAATTTTGAAATTCAGAGATATTTTATATGAATAAATAAGTTTTGATATTAGTATACAGACTTAATATATTTAAAAATTTTAATATTGTAACGAAAAGTTAAGTATTAGTTAAACCTTTTAAATTCGGGAGTCTGTCGTCTATTTTGTAAAATGTTTTTATAAAATAACGCAATTTTTATTTTGAAAATTATTTAATTAATACATAAGCTTCATGAAGATGTTTGGATATAAAAAATAAATTACTACAGGAGGAAATTAGAATGGGAAATTTAGTACCTATTAATCCGGCAGGCGGTTCCGGAAATTTACCGCAACAAATTAAAACCCCACAAATCACACCACCATCAAACGCTATTGCCAAACCGCCTATTCAAGTGCCTATTGGTCAATCTCAAGTTGGTCAGACTCCGGGAGTACCTGCGCCGGTAACAGTGCACATATCCAAAATGGAACCAAAAGATCCAAAACGACTCTATTTTGGAGTAGAAGAAACTGTTTTACAAAAAATAGAAAACTGTAAACAAAAAATAGGCAGTATTATATTAAATAGCTCTGACTATAATCGTATTGTGAGTCTTGATTATTTAATCACTCAATTAAATAGTAAAAACGTAGATGCCATAAATGCAATAATTAACAGAGAAGGTGCGTTTTATAGCGGTTCTTTATACTATAATTCCAATAATAGAACCAGTATGAATAATGTATTAAAAAATGGAGAAGCCAGTCAGATTTTTGGATTATTAACAAATTGGGGTAGTCCTAGCTTAGAAAGTACTTTTAAAGACACACAGAACATATGTAATCTTATAAACTCTTCTCTTGCGAGATTTGGCTCCCCAGATCCAAGTGATGAAGAATTTGCTGCTTTCAAAGAACTTCTTATATCAATTCACAATGCTAATAATAAATTAAAAAGTATGGCTAAAAAACCTATTAATGAATACAACCTTTTTAATTCTATAATTATAGAAAGCCAATATAGATATAGTGGATATTCAGTTAATAGGGAACCTTTTGTAAATACACTTAAACTTGCTGCAAAATTATGCCAATCTGAAAAGTTACTTGATAGTCCGAACGGATTATCAAAAATTCCGATGTTTATCGAACATAAAAACGCTTTTGATACGGTGATTTCTGATTTATTAAAACCATAAATATTCCAAAAGTACAAAAGGAGGCTGCCAAATGGCAGTCTCTTTTTTATGCTGAAAATATCTAACGATAATTTATAACTGTTCATACATTTGGAGGATATTTTCTCTTAAAAATTAAAGTTTTAAAAAAATTTGCCGATAACATAAATGTAAGGTCGAAAGACCTATTCCAAACCTCCTCCCCAAGAATTGCCGTCAAATGACGGCTTTATTTTTTTGTTCTGATTACGGTTTCATAATACAAATCAGGTGAACCGTGCATTGATTTTTTATAATCAGAAATAAGCTCAGGACATTCTATCTCTTTAAAAAAATTACCGAGTTTATTGACTTCATCTTCAGTAATATCATTATTTTTCATTATCATAAGAATCATATTGCCATTATAATCTTTTCTGAGCCTGATTTTTTTTGTCATGTTTGTTTCATCACAATCATAGGGTGTTTCTATTGCTTTAGCAAGTTCTGCTATTGATTCATAGGATTTAGTTGCGGCATAATTTCCGAATACTTTTTTTAAAATAGGGATTATATCTTCAGGAATTTCTTTCTTTGCTAATCCTCTTTCAATGTAATCCTTATAATGTCCGTTTTCATGTGTAAGAGAAGAAAGAAACTGAACCATTCCTCCTTGAATATTAATCCAAATTTTATCTTTATTTTTATCATTAAAAAATCCGGAAGAACCATCCATTTTTGTGAATTGAATTTTTTTTACATAAGGTGCATTATTTGCTCTTTGAAAATCGATAAAAATTTTTGTTGCATTTATTATTGTCTTTGCTCTGTCATAACTCACATCATTATCAAAGGTCAGTTCTATATCAGGATAATTATCCTTAAATTTTTTATATAACATTTGTACTTCGGGAAGTTTTTCTCCATAAAGTTCATTGTTTGTTTTTTCATAATTTTTGTCGTCTAAACGTACTAATGAAGATCTGTATATAGTATCTCTGGAAAAATCAGAAGTTATCATTTCAGGATGTTTCCCTTTGAGGGTTTCATATACAAAAAATGCCGGTTTGTTTGCATTTTCGTTCATTTTTAATGATTTAAGAGTTAATTCATAATCATTGTCAGACAAACTTCCTAAGAATTTAATATCTCTTGCTGTCAAACTTTTATTTAAAACTTTTGATTCTGTTAACAAATTTCTTTTATCTATATTATTCCAAGTTTTATCGTTGATTTTTGCTAAAATTAATATTTCATTCACTCCGAACGGTTTATTTTCAGAGTTTAATATTGAAAATAGTTTTCTGTTATTAGCTTTTTCCCAATATTTATCTTCAAATTTTGCTAAGTATATTATTTCATCAATATCAAATTTTTTATTTTCGGCATTTTTTAAATTGAATAATTCTCTGTCATTTATTTTTTTTACTATTTCAAAAGATAAATCAAAATCTTTATATTCAACTTTATAATTTTTAATATTTTTTAAATTGTTTCGGAAATTTTGTTTCCATATAGTATAATCTTCAGCTTTAGTTTCATGTTTTGTATTATTTTGTTTAATTTCACTATCAGAATTATTGGAATTTGATATTATATTTATATTCATTTTTTCTCCAAATATTTTATAAAAATAAAGATTTAAAATTACCCCATTCTAATCTTATTTAAATAAAAATTTATTATTAAAAAAAATTGCGTTTAAATATGTTTTAATTTGATAATTCCAAAAATTTTCACTAAAAAAGCGGCTTTTCAACCGCTTTTTTTATTAATAAAATTTTCTGCTTCTTTTCCTTGCAGCTTCCGCTTTTCTTTTACGTTTTACGCTTGGTTTTTCATAACGTTCACGTCTTTTTATTTCAGACAAAATACCGGCTTTCTGTATTTTTTTCTTAAATCTTTTTAATGCACTTTCTATGCTTTCGTTTTCACCGACTTTAATTTCTGACATTCGCTTTAACACCACCTTTACGGTAAATTTCAATTAATATTATACTCATAATAAAACAAGTACGGAATTTTTTCAAGTACATTTGAAAAAACATTTATAAAAGTTATGAAAAATCAAAACTAAAAGACTAAATTTTGTTACTATTGACAGAAACAAAATATTATGTTAATATGTTACTATATATAGAAACAAGAAGATATAAAATGGAAGAAATAAAAGAAATATCAAAAATAATATTACAATTAGAAAATAAAGAAGAAACGGCAGCTTTTTTAACCGAACTTCTGACACAAACAGAAATTTCTACTCTTTCAAAACGATGGCGTATTTTAAAAATGTTATCCTCAGGTTTTACGCAAAGAGATATAGCAAAAGACCTTCAAGTAAGTTTATGCAAAGTGACCAGAGGAGCAAAAGTTTTAAAAGATAAAAATTCGGTTATAACAAAATATTTAAGAAAGGATTAAAGATGAACTATACTCAAATAAATGAAAAATCAGGTACATTTGCGCAATACGGAGGAAGATACGTTCCTGAAATCTTAACTCAAGAATTAGAAAAAATAGCTGAAGCATTTTTCAAGATTAAAGAAGATGAAAACTTCAAACAAGAACTGGAAGATTTGTATAAACACTATATAGGCAGACCAAGTCCTATTTATTTTGCCAAAAATCTTTCAAATAAATACGGTTGCAAAATTTACTTAAAGCGGGAGGATTTAAACCACACAGGTTCTCACAAGCTAAATAACAGCTTGGGAGAAGCGCTTTTAGCGAAAAAAATGGGGAAAACAAAACTCATAGCAGAAACAGGTGCAGGTCAGCATGGGGTTGCTGTAGCTACGGCAGCAGCAATTATGGGGCTAAAATGCGATATATATATGGGCGCAGTTGATATAGAAAAAGAAAAACCCAATGTAGACAGGATGAAAGTTTTAGGCGCTAATATAGTTTCTGTTGAAATAGGAACTAAAACACTCAAGGAAGCAGTTGATGTAGCATTAGAAGCGTATATCAAAGAGTTTGACAGCGCATTTTATGCAATAGGTTCAGTTGTTGGCCCTCATCCTTTCCCTACAATGGTAGAATATTTTCAATCTGTTATAGGCAGAGAAGCAAGAGAACAGTTTACTGCTATGACAAATACTCTTCCTGATTATGTAGTTGCCTGCGTCGGCGGCGGCTCTAATTCTATAGGCTTATTTAACGGATTTTTGCAAGATGAGAATGTTAAGATATTTGGAGCCGAACCCTTGGGCAAAGGACACAAACTTGGTGAGCATGCTGCAAGCCTTACCTACGGGAAAGAAGGTATTATTCATGGGTTTAAATGTTTGGTTTTGCAAGATGAGCAAGGTAATATAGCAAATGCTTATTCTGTCGCAAGCGGACTTGATTATCCGGGCGTAGGTCCAAAACATTGCTATTTAAAAGATATAGGCAGAGTGAAATATGAACTTATAAGTGACTTGGAAGCCGTTAATGCCTTTTATACATTATCAAGAGAAGAGGGAATAATTCCTGCATTGGAAAGCTCTCATGCCGTAGCTTTAGGACTAAAGCTTGCTGAAAAATGCTCTGAAAATGAAACAATATTGATAAATGTATCAGGCAGGGGAGATAAAGATATTGATTTTGTTATGAAGAACTATCCTCTAAAGTAATTTATTCTTTATATGGCAATTTTCTACAAAAAAATGTTTTTATAGATATAGGGATACTAAAGGATAAATTTAGTTTTAGCAAAATTAGGGGTTAAAGTACGGGGTAAAAGGAGGATGCAAAAAGCATTCCTCCTTATCATAATTTTTATTTTAATAATTGCAATTTTCTACACCAAACAGATGATATTTTTGCTGTTTTGTTTACTAAATCAAAAAAATCATTACAATATAATTAGGTGATATTGTAATTTATTGACATGTAAAAAAATATCATTAAATATATTTCTAGTCAGCTTTATAATATTTAGGAGAAAGATATGGGAATAGCAGCAAGTCAGGCAAGGTATTTATACTTAACAGCGAGACAAACAAACGTAGAGTTTGAAGGTCAACAAATTAACCAAGAGAGAACTAACTTGGCTAACGAACAAGCCGGCTTATTCCAAGAGATGATGGAATTGAAAGCTCCTGTTACCACAACACTATACGGAATTAAGCAAAAAATTGAACAGTGGGCTGCTAATGGCGGACCTCAAGCTTCTGATTATACAGGTGGTGAATCCAGTTCTGATTATCAAAATGATATGTCTATCTGGGTTGCATCAGGTTACGGAGCAGATGTAAATGCAGGATATGAAGAATCTTTGCAAATTTACAAACAACAAGAACAAGAATATCAACAAAACCTTGATACAATAAATTCTAAAACCGAACAAATTCACCAACAAGACCAGGTATTAGAATTGCAATTGCGTCAATTGGATACTGAACAGCAAACAATTGTTACAGAATTAGAATCCGTTAAGAAGGTTATTGATAAAAATATCGAAGTTGTATTCAAGACTTTTGATTCATAAGTTTAGGTGGTGTAAATGTCATATAAGAATGATAGTTATCTCGTAATAGCGAACAAATTTTCAGGAGCAAGCAGTGATGCAAAGGCGCAACTGTTCCAACTTTATGACCAAATAAGAGATATTTCGGTCAATGGTTCAACTTATGCGGGTACAGGTTTTGAAGGTGTATCCAGCTGGCTTATTAATATGTCAAGATTGATTGCCCCCAGTGCGTATGCTCCTTTATACGGATATTCAGTAAATGTTCCGGGAACCTCTTATTCTACACCTATATCCGGAGGAAATGCAGTATATGACAGCGGAACATCCTCGTTTGGTTTTTCAAATATATCTCAATATTCAGGTTTCCCTTCAGGAAGTGCGGCAGATATTACCGGAGATATGACAGGTATGGCTGCATCTATAACTGATAGTGTTGAGATAGGTACTGAATTTGCAACAACGGGCTATGCAGCTTCTGTTTACGATGGTGTTGAAACGGGATATGCTGCTTCTATGGTAAATTGGGTTCCAAATGTAGCAGCAAATGCTGCGGGTATGTATTCAGGTTTCGGTTCGCCTGGATCAAATATAGTTATTCCGCTTGCAGGCTTTTTGTCAGGTGTAGGTGGTATTATGACTACATTAAGCCCTTATTTGGGTGTATATGGAGTAGGAACAACATTAGCCGGTAATTTAATGCAAGGGTATGGAAGCGCAGTACTTGCCGGTTATCAAAATATTCAAGGAAGAATTTTAGCTAATGCTGATACCGTTCTTACAAATAAGGTAAGAAATATTGAAACCGTTGCTAAAATGCTTGATACTCAAGGTGATATTGTAAGAAAAATGCTTAAAGAAGATATTGAAGGTGATTCAAAGGCTGTTCAAGATATTGGTTCATAGTTTGTTTATAAGGAATTGGAGATGATAAGAAAACTTAAATTAGATAACGGTATTACTCTTATATATAAGAATAATAAAGGTACTCCACGTACAAATATTACTTTATTTAGTCATTTGGGAATATATTGTGACGATATTCCCTCAGAAACTCTTTTGATTTCAAGATTATTATTGCAGGGAACAAAAAGATTTTCCGCTAAAGAATTGGCAGAAATTTTAGATAGAAATGCAATTGATATTTCTTGTGACGTGAAACAGGATTTTTTCAGAGCAAAAGCAACGTTTTTAAATGAAGATATTGAAATGGCTATTGATTTATTTAGTGATATTCTTTTAAATTCAACTTTTGAAAATATTGAAAAAGAAAAAAATAAGATTAAGGGCGAAATTATATGTGATTTAGATTCGCCCAGAGTAAAAGCTCTTGATAATCTTTCCGATAATTTATATCTAAATCACCCATATGGAAATGTTCATACCAGAAATTTAAACAATATTGATAAAGTTAGTGTAGACAATATTAGAAATTTATACTATTCAAATCTTTCATCAGACAAGATTATAATTGTTGTTTGTGGTGATATAGATGAAGAAAAAGCTGTTAATTTGCTAAATAAATATTTTTCTTCTATCGGTAAAAAAGAAATAATTACAAATTACAAAGATTTTATGCCGATTGATGAAAATAAAATTTTGAAAATATCAAAGAACGATGCTGCGCAAGCCCAAGTTTTGCAGGCTTGGAGATTACCAAGCATAAAAGATGTAAATTTACCCTCACTTTTAGTATTAAATTCCGTATTAGGTTCATGCGGACTTAGTTCTCGTTTATTTTTAGAACTCAGAGAGAAAAAGGGACTTGCTTATGCAGTACGAAGCTCTTGCGATAGTATGAAATATGCTACGACTTTTTTACTTTATATTGCTACAAATCCTGTTAATATCCAAACTTGCATTGACGGATTTAAAACGGAAATTGATAAAATTATTAATATTCCTATTTCAGAGGAAGAATTAAATAATGCAAAAAACAATGTAATAGGAACTCGTGCTTATAGACATGAAACTAATTCTATGCAAGCATTTTATCTTGGTTATTATGAATTTATTATGGACGATATGAACTATGACAGTAACTTGAATAATTTAATATTAGAGGTGACATCAGAAGATATTCAAAATCTTGCAAAACAATATTTTACTCAAAATTCTATTATCTCACTTGTTGCACCGGAAGATAATTTAGCAGTCATTAAAAATAATTTCTAATCATATACTTTTTTGTCTGATGTACTTGTTGACTTTGTGCTGCCGAAAATTTGCTTCCTATTCGCTTTTGTTTTCATCTGTATTTCTAAGCAATTACTTTTATTTTATTTATAAAGTCCTTGTACAAGTACAAACCTTCCCAAACAGATTACTTCCGTATAAAATTTTAATGAATTTATAAAACATTGATTTTCACAAAAACCGCCCGATAAATAGATTTTTTCAGGTTTTTGAGCAAAATTCCAAGCATTAAAGGCTACGCCGTGAATATATTTTGCTACGGCAATATCCGCTCTTTGAGTTTTTGTTATTTCATCCATAATTTTTTCCATCCCAAAAACCCCGCAAGTAACAGGATATTTTTCTTGCTCTGCATGCAGGTTACTAACATCCAATGAATAAAACTTTCCTATCATTTCTATAGTAGCACCAGTTGCACTTGCACAAGCCGTATTCCAGTCTAGTTCTTTGTATTTTCCGTTTTCAAATCTTACCCACTTTGTATCACGGCTTCCTATATCCAAAATTGTATATGTTGGTTCATTTTTCAATATTTTTTTACTTCCGTAAGCAAGAGCCAAAATTTCATTTTGAGGTTCTCCTGCTGATTTTAAATAATTTTGTGCCATGTGTCCCGTTGCGCCATCAAATTTTTTATTTAAAGTTGATAATTCTGAGGTAGAAATAATAGAAAATTTTTCATTTCCGCTTTCATCAATTTCAGCTATTTTACTATATGTAGTACCGGCATCTAAGTATAACATTATCCCAACCTCATAAATGCCTGAATTTTTGCTTTCGTAGAATTGTTGGCAATATCATCAACATCAATAAATAATCCTGAATATTTTTTCGCTAAATACTTTGCTATCTGCATTTTATTACAGAAAGTTTGAGCAAAAAAAACGGTAGGCAAATTTTCATCAACATACATTTCTAAATCAGTATCGGCAGGTCTACCGGCTTCTACGCATCGAGTCCAACCAAAAATATGTGTAGAATTTGGAAATAAATTTAAAAAAGAAAAATCATTCGGCGGTACACCCCAAAACCCAAAAGAGGGCTTTATGTATGTATATTTATCATTATCTTTATGTATAATATTTGCAGTTATTCTTGTAATTTTTTCTCCTAACGGTAAATTTGATGTTGAAATAGGAAAATTTAATTCACCTTGAGCAGAATAATTATCATTAACTGAATTTATAACTGTAAATCCCATATCTTTTAATATTCTTGCAACAAATCTGCCTGAATCACACTTTTCATATCCGACTGAAGCTATTATAAGTTCTAAATTATCTTTAAAAAATATAGCATTATCCATAATATTTGAAATTATTTTGCAAGTAGTATCTGGTAAAATTGAGGTTTTAGGCGCACCATAAAGCATGCACAAATCAATAAATTTGTGATTTGGATATAACTTTTTGTATTCTTCAATTATTTCAGGTTTTGGTACTCCCCAAAAACCTATTGTATCTTTTTGTATCATAATTGTAATTTTAACTCAAAAAAAGCTATAATTCTTATCATGTTAAGAGTAATTATCGTAGGTACAGGAGAAATGGCATCATCTTTGCTTCTTGGTACAATAGAAGCAGGACATAAGGTTGTGGGATTTTTACCTTACGAAAAAATTTCACTTTCTCCTCTCCATCTTTGGATTAAAAATATTTTTGCTCCTTCTGATTTTTACGTTTTGGCTTGTGCAAAAAAAATTCCAATAATAGAAGCAAAATCTGTTAATTCCGCAAAATTTAGAAAATTCGTCAGAAAATCGAGAGCAGATATTGTTATTTTTGGAAGCTGGGGAGAAAAAATCTGCAAAAAAACTTTTGATACTCCTAAAATAGCAACAATAAATGTTCATCCTGCAATGCTGCCCAAATATCGAGGTGCAAATCCTTATATGATGACTATTGCTAACGGGGAAATAAAAAGCGGAGTTACCTTCCATCTCGTTAATGAATATTTTGACAGAGGCGCAATCCTCTTACAAAAGGAAGTTCCTATTTTACAAGACGACACAGGATATTCCTTAAAATTAAGAACTTGCCAAGTTGCAAGACATTCAATAAAAGAACTTTTTGAAGGAATAGAGAATGCTAACGTTATTCCGATTGAGCAGAATGAAGGTGAAGCAAGTTATTATAAAAGAATTGAAGCCAAAGATGTTCTTATTGATTTCAATATGTCAGCTCAACAGATGTATAACAAAATAAGAGGTTTTTATCCGTGGGCAAATTGCTACTTAAAAATACCTAATAAAAGAGAATTTTTAAAAATAGGATTTGCACAAATTGTTAATCTTGAAGATAAAAACTTTATTTATAATAAAGAAAGTTATCCTATTCCTAAAAAATTTTTAATTCAAGAAGCAGGAAAAATTCTTATAAAAAATAAACAGTTTCTTTTATGCAAAACCATAGACGAATTCGGAGCAATACTTTTTGAAAAACCCGAATTGTTTGGTTTTTTTAAAAAATTTTTCACCCGAAAATATTTGAATAATATACATAAATTTTAAATACTATACTCTGGGATCGGATATATAACCGTTTATTGCACTTATTGCAGCAGTCGCAGGTGATGATAAATATATATTACCCTTTGTATTACCCATTCTTCCTTTAAAATTCCTGTTTTGAGTAGATAAACAAACTTCATCATCTCCTAATATTCCGGCATGCACACCGACACAAGCACCGCATCCTGCCGTAACAATAGCTGCACCTGATTTAACAAAAATTTCAAGAAGATTTTCTTCGATAAGTTTCAATAAAACCTCTCTTGATGAAGGAACAATAAGCAATCTTACATCCTTATTAACCTTTTTATCTTTTAAAATTTTTGCAGCAACTCTGAAATCTTCAATTCTGCCATTTGTACAAGTACCTATCATAACCTGATTAACTTTAACATCGGATAAATTTTTAGCTAGTTTGGTATTATCGACAGTATGAGGACAAGAAACAGTAGGCTCAATTTTACTTGCATCAATATTAATTACTCTTTCATAAACAGCATCGCTGTCAGCTGAAATTTGCTTAAATTTATCGCCATGACCTCTTTCTTCAAGATATTTTTTTGTTGTTTCATCTGTTTCAAAAAGACCGGCTTTTGCACCGGCTTCAACTGCCATATTAGCTATCGTAAATCTGTCAGCCATCTTCATATTTTTTATTGTGGAACCGGTGAATTCAAGAGCTTTATATGTAGCTCCATCTGCACCTATTAAGCCGATGAGATGCAAAATTAAATCTTTTGCATAAACACCTTCTTGAAATTCACCTTCAACTACTACTTTGAAAGTTTGAGGAACTTTTAACCATGTTTTGCCAAGTGCCATCGCAACAGCTATATCAGTAGAACCCATGCCTGTAGAAAATGCCCCCAGTGCTCCTGATGTACAAGTATGAGAATCTGCACCTACAAGAATATCTGTAGGATATACGTAATCTTCAACCAATCGTTGGTGACAAACTCCTTCACCTACTTCTGAAAGGATTGCACCATATTCTTTAGCAAAATCTCTCAATATAATATGAGTGTTAGAAAGTTCACTTCTGGGACTTGGTGCTGCATGATCAATAAAAAGAATTGTTCTGTCAGGATTAGCAGTTCTTGTTTTACCAAGTTTTTTAAATTCTCTGACTGCAAGAGGTCCGGTACCATCCTGAACCATTGTTACATCAACCTTTGCAATAACAAGTTCTCCCGCTTTAACATTTTTTCCTGCATGCATAGATATTATTTTTTCAGCTAATGTTTGTCCCATCTTTTTCTCCCTCTAAACAATGGCTTCAGAGCCAACATGTTTTTTCTCTTCGATACGTTTTTTTAATTCACCTGTCGGAATATAGTATGGTGTTGTTGTCATGATTTTTGCCGCAATACTGGGATAATAATATATAAATTTAAGTTCACTGTTTGTAAGCGGTTTTTGAGTATGAACATTTGCACAACGAACTAATTCCAAAATATTTCTGGCTTCATCTTCATCACGAAATTCCAGTTCTAATTTTTCATAAACATTTCTAAAACCTTTAATTCCGCCATATTCACCTGTTGTAATCATTCTTCCTGTTTCTATTATTTCAGGCTCACCACGTCCAAGTTCTTCATAATCATATAATTCATAATTTCTTCTGTCTTTTAATGCCCCGTCAGCATGAATACCTGATTCATGTGCGAATGCATTACTTCCGACGGCAGGCTGATTGATAGGAATTGGAATATTAAAAGCATAAGCAGCATATTTTGCTAATTTCCATGATTTACTTAAATCTATCTGCGGATCCAGTTTATAAACTCCTGACAATTCACTGGATTTTAACACAGCAAGTAAACAAGATACCAAATCAGCATTACCTGCTCTTTCGCCCATACCGTTTACAGCAGTATTTATATAAGCATTAACACCGGCATCTATTGCTGCCTTTGCACCCATAATTGAATTGCCGACAGCCATTCCCAAATCGTTATGGAAGTGTAATTCAATATCCATATTTGTAGCTTTTGCTATCTCAAATATTCTTGTATAAGCCGTATGCGGATTATCAAATCCTAATGTATCACAGTATCTGAATTTTGTTGCCCCATGCATTTTTGCTTCTGATGCAAATTTTATTAAATTATCTAATTGTGTTCTTGATGCGTCTTCTGCATTTACACCAATAGACATAGCACCTAAAGCATGTGCTGTTTCAAGAGCTTCATTCGTATTATCAACAATTTCTTCAAAAGTCTTTTTGCCGCCGTATTTTCCCATAATCATCTGATCCGAAGTAGATACGGATAGATTTACATGTTTTAATCTTGGAACAGCCTGAAAAGATTCAACAACATCCCCTTTTATTCCTCTCATCCAGCCGCCAAGTCTTGTTTTATGAATGGCACCTATATCTACCAGTTCTAAATTCCCGTTGAGATAATTACTCTCATGTTTTGTTGTAGGAAAACCAAATTCAGACTGAGTAATTCCCATATCATCAAGCATTAAATTTATTATTGTTTTTTGTAATTTTGCTAGTCCTAAACGGGAAGTTTGTACACCATCCCTATTAGTAACATCAACTATGTATATATATTTTTGTTCTGTTGTCATGATAGCCTCTTTATAAATTCCCTAAGCTTGATTTTATCACAAATATATTCTTCTAACTATAAAATATTCTTATTAATTATATTTTATGTTACAATTAAATGGTTAAGTTATTTTTGGGGAGAGAAAAATGTCTGATAAAATACAAAGAACATTTATTGCAGTAAAACCTGATGGTGTAAACAGAGGTCTTGTCGGTGAAATTATTTCTAGATTTGAGAGAAAAGGATTTAATTTAATAGGTCTTAAACTTTTACATGTTACACCGGAACTTGCAGCAAAACATTACGAAGAGCATTTTGGAAAAACTTTTTACGACAGTTTAATAAGATTTATTACCGATGGTCCTGTTGTTGCTATGGTAATAGAAGGTATAAATGTTATAGATGCTGCCAGAAAAATGATGGGTTCAACAAATCCGCAAGAAGCTGCTGTAGGCACTATTCGTGGAGATTTCGGACAAATAATGCAAAATAATATTATACATGGTTCAGATTCTGAAAACAGTGCACAACGTGAAATATCTATATATTTTAAACCTGAAGAATTAGTAACTCCCAAAAAGAATACTTGTTTTGAATTTATAGACAGGTTTTGTGAATAATAGATGAACTCATTTTTTAATTTTAAACTTCTAAAAACAGATAAAAATACTAAGGCAAGAGCAGGCGAATTTCTAACGCCGCATGGAGTTATAAGAACGCCTGTATTTATGCCTGTCGGGACAAACAGTAGTGTTAAAACTCTTACAATGAACCAAGTAAGAGAAACAAATGCTCAAATCATTTTATCTAATTCTTTTCATTTGTATTTGCGGCCCGGACATAAGCTTATTGAAAAAGCAGGGGGCTTGCATAAATGGATGGATTGGGATAAACCTATTTTGACGGATAGCGGAGGTTTTCAAGTTTTTAGCCTTGCAAATATAAGAGAAATAAAAGAAGACGGAGTAAGCTTCGTTAATCCTAAAAACGGTGATAAACATTTTATAAGTCCTGAAAAATCAATGGAAATACAAGAAGCTTTGGGTGCTGATATAATTATGGCATTCGATGAATGTGCACCGTACCCTTGTGAATATGAGCAGGCTAAAATATCTATGGAAAGAACTCATCGCTGGTTAGAAAGATGTTTTAACGCTAAAAAAAGAGAAGACATAGCACTATTTCCTATTGTACAAGGTGCATTTTTTGATGATTTAAGAAGAGAAAGCGCAAGAGTAATTTCGTCTTATAATGCAGTTGGTTATGCAATAGGAGGAGTGAGTGTCGGAGAACCTACAGAAATGAAAAATCATCTTGTAGAGTTTACCGCTCCCCTTTTACCTGAAAACAAGCCACGCTATTTGATGGGAGTCGGAACCCCTCAAGATTTATTAGACGGAATTTTGCGCGGAATAGATATGTTTGATTGTGTTATGCCGACAAGAATAGCCAGACATGGAAGTTTCTTTATGAAAAAAGCAAGAGGAATTATTACAAATAAAGCTTATGAAGAAGATTTTTCACCGCTTGTTGAAGGTTGTGAATGTTATACCTGTAAACACCATACAAGAGCTTATATAAGACATCTGTTTAAGGCTCAAGAAGCTACAGCTGCTACATTGCTTTCTATTCATAATATTCATTATTTAATAAAACTTATGGAGGAAGCAAGAGAAGCTATTCTAAACGATAATTTTGAAGAATTT
>JAEEGL015502358.1_pt1 | contig 142334 bp, 103 predicted proteins | sample 9134231 | NCBI WGS metagenome assembly JAEEGL01 (sample SAMN16246548, study PRJNA631951) | gut metagenome | biome: gut microbiome; feature: rumen; material: fiber-attached | host: Bos | place: Iran: Karaj | collected 2018-10 | reverse complement strand
GAAGGCCTGGCAGAAACGCATGATTTCAGCGTCGCTCTTGCCAACGGGATCGAAATCGGAACCACCCTTGCCACCGCCGAGAGGCAGATTGGTCAGAGAGTTTTTGAAGATCTGTTCGAAACCTAAGAACTTCAACATGGAAACGTTAACAGCCTTGTGGAAACGGAGACCGCCTTTGTATGCGCCGAGAGCGGCGTTGAATTGGACGCGGTAACCAAGGTTTGTGCAAACCTCACCCTTGTCGTTTACCCAAGTCACACGGAATGTGAAGATACGATCGGGCTCTACAATACGCTCAACGATCTTGGCAGCCTCGAATTCGGGGTGCTTGTTGTATTCTTCTTCAATCGTTTCCAGGACTTCGCGAACGGCCTGCAAATACTCATTCTCACCAGGATGTTTGGCCTCCAGGTTGGCCATGATTTCATTTACTTTCATATTATTGAAATTTAAAAAATTGGATAGTTGTAAAACTTTTTAATCGCTTTGAAAAGCGGTTGCAAAGGTATAAAATTTATTTTGATTTACAAGCAAAAGAAAAATTTGTTTTTTGTTTATTTTTGCGGGAAAAAGATTCGATTTGCGTTTTTTTTCAAAATGGTTCTGAAACTGACTTTTAAAAATTTATAGATTATTGATTTTCAATTCTTTCCATATACAAGACAAAGCATTGTTCCGGCAGTATCTGCAAGACGGCGGACGCGTGTGTGAGCACGCGTTTGCAAACCTTTTCGCCTGGCAGCTGGGTTTTGGCAACCGGTGGACCGTATGCCACGACCGGCTCATTGTGCGCTCAAGTACAGATGCTCCCGGTGAACCCAAAAAATACATGCTCCTGCCCGATGTCCGCACCCCGCACCTGCCCGAAATTATACGGCAGATACAGGAAGATGCTGGTGAATATCCATTCTGCCTTGCCAGGATGTCGGAAGAGGATAGACACTATCTTGAGTGTCTTTTTCCCGACATGTTTATGTTTGACAACCATCGGGATGATATGGATTATGTATATGATGCGCAGGTTTTTAAGACATTCAAAGGCCGCAAGTTGGCTGCCAAACGCAATCATGTGAACAAGTTCAAATCGCTTTACCGATACCATTATGAGGAACTTACGCCGGATTTGTTTGAGGGTTGCCTCCGATTGGAACGGCAATGGCGCGCTGAACAGCATGACGATACGGATTTGCTGGAAGCGGAGGAACGGGCGATCCGTAATTTCTTTGCCCATTATCGGGATTTGGATTTGATTGGCGGTGCCTTGTTTGTGGAGGATGCGCTGGTGGCATTCACCTTTGGTTCGCCCATCAATAACAATACATTTGATATACACATCGAGAAGGCGGATGTCCGCTATGAAGGCGTGTTCCCTATGATGAGCCACCTTTTTGCGCAGCAACTGCCAACCCAATACCAGTATATCAACCGGGAGGAAGATTTGGGATTGCCTGGGTTGCGGCAGTCGAAACTATCGTATCATCCGCTGCGGTTGGAACCGAAGTTCAGTGCCCGTCTGCTGAATGATGACTTGCGCGGTATCATCCGCTTGTGGCAGGATGTTTTCCATGACGATGAAGCTTTTGTCCATGCGTTCCTGTCGCGTTATTACCACCCTGAGCACGCTTTCTTGCGGCGTGAGGCGGGGCGTGTGGTGGCGCAATGCATGTTGGTGCCTTGTGATAGCAAAATGGGGCGGGTCGGCTATCTGTATGCGATTGCCACGGCCGAAGAGTATCGGGAAAAAGGGTTGGCGGCGCAGGTCACCGAAGAGGCAGTCGCGTATGCCCGTGGAAACGGTTTTGCGGCTGTGGCGCTAATTCCCGCAAATGACGGTTTGCGGCACTATTATGCCCGTTTCGGTTTTGAACCGCATCCGTTCCCCATGCGTTTCACCAGCGACTTGGATTTGGGTACGGGTGATGCGACGAAGGACTATCCAATGGTCATGAAATTGCAAAATAAAACTCTTCCGGCAAGAGAAATCGTGTGTATGCCGGAAGATTAGGGGCATTTGCAAATGAATAGATACAATTTGGGCCGTATAAAACTATACGGCCCAATTATTTTTAGAGTACCAGTATCGAACCTTTGATTACCGGATAGGGTTTGCCGTTGTAGTCCACCATCTTCAGCGTATAGACATAGGTCTGGTTCGTGAAGTCGGGGTCCGGATAGTCCTCGCTAAACCGCGCGCCGCGCCACTTGAAGTTCACATCCGTGGTGTGGAACACCACCGTGCCGTTGCGGTTGAACACCGTGAACTCGATGGACTTCACCAGACTCTTCTGCGGAATCTCGAAGCAGTCGTTGATGTTGTCGTGGTTGGACGGCGTGATGGAGTTCGGCAGGTTCATGAAGGGCATACAGGCGGCGATCTTGTAGGTGGCGGATGCGGAGCACCCGGACTCACCGATGTCGGCCAGCACAGTGTAAACGCCAGCGGTCATGGCTGTGTAGTATCTGCCCGTAGCGGTCTCGTCGCCGTTCCAGTTCTGCACATGGATGTCTTCTGGCGCGAACTCCTGGTTGGCGGCCGGCTTCACCATGAGTGTCGTGCGGAATGAGTCGCAGTAGTCGCCGATGTCCTGGATCTCCAATTTGGGCTGCATTACCTGCAAGGTCACCGTCACAATGCTGTCGCAATAGTTCCACGAGTTGTCGCCGAAGTCCTCGCCCACATGGCATTCGCGTACGCCCGGAGTGTCCCAGCGGTACTTGTCGCCGTACTTTTCACGCTGGTAGAAGTAAGGCAGCTGGTTCTGGCAGGCAAATACAGTTTCGGCGGAGCGCCCTATCTTGACGAAGTCGGGGTTCAGCCCGACGTTGAGTTCGATGCTGTCGATACACTTACACAGGGAGTCCTGCACCACAAGTTTGACCATGATGGAATCGGTGACGGGGTCAAAATTCTGAAGATTTATGTCGGCTGTGTTTGACACGTTGAAGACAGGGTCGTCCACATTCTCGCTGGCAGGGAGCGTCTGATAGACACCGGCGCTGTTCTTGTAATACCAATGCAAGTGATAACCACTCGTCTGGAAGGTGGTGTCATAACCATTTTCGTTGGCTTTCGGCGTAAGCACGCACACTTTTCCGGTGTTTTGGAGCTGAATCAGGTGAGAACAAGGGAAGTCCTCGTCGGTGACTTGGGAATAAGAGAAATCGGGCTGGATGTCGTACTTCTTGATATAGGCCTCATAGGTAAACGGAGCACCCGTGTAGGATTTCATCTCGCAGCGGTAATAGGGATAGATACGGGTCTGTGTGGGGTCGAGCACCAAATTGTAAGTTGTTCCCGTAACGCCCGGACGGTCATTCGGCTCTATGATATTGCTGGAGTGCGTAGGGTCGGTTCCGTAATGCCACTCGTAGGTATCCTCCAAAAAGCCCCATGGCACCGACATGGTGACGAGGTCGTCGCCGCAGGCGTCCACAGATATGTAGCCGGGAATCAGTTTGGCGGCGAACATGCCGTATGCCCAGTGATAATCGGGATCGCAAGCGCGGGCGCGAACTCTCAACTTCACTGCTCTGTTCTGATTGGCGTATGAAGAAAGGTCGAATGCCAGCGGTTTATACTCAAACCAGTGCACATCCTCATAAGACAATCCGCTGGTTTGATTTTCAGGGCAAACACGGTATGGGAAAGTCGTAGGTGTGGATTCGGCGAATGCCCAATAATATAAGGTTATACCGCTTCCATCCGGATCCGGGCACGATGTGTTTTGACTTGAGTTGGTGCCGCTTGGCACAGCAAGAAAACGGCTGTATGGCCACTGGTTATTGGTAGTTCCATTGCAGCGTTTGTAATATCCACTGGGAATCAAGCTGTTTGTTTGGGCGTCCAACACCTCAATATAAAATCTGGGATTTGAAGAGGCGCTATGCGAGGCATTCTCTTGAGAGAAGGAGAAATACACCAATAATGTACTGGAATCTTTTGGAGGGAAGAACCAGTATTCAATTTCTTGCGCTTGAGTACATTGACAAGAGTGGCAGCCATAACATCCAATACGAATAACCTTGTCCTGTGTGTGACCCGGCACGCCATCCCAAGAGGGCGGTAGGAAATTCTCATGAGTATATTGTGTACCATTCTGGTAGCAGCGGCACGGGTCGTTTCCCGAGGTGGTGATAATCGCGTGACTGGCCGTATTTCCCGAACCTGTTGTGCCTTGATGACTATTATAATCCGTATGGCTGTTGCCATAGGCGCATTTCACATAAGTATGGTTCTGGTCGCCCAATGTCATGAAATCCAATGGCCGAGGTTGGCCGTTGGGCAGCACATCCGTTTCACGCCAAGGCGCGTATTGGTACGACTGCGCTTTCATTTCCGTTGCAAGCGTCAACAACAAGCCGACCATACAGGCAAACGGCAAAAAGATATTGATTTTTTTCATGTTCAATAATTTAAAATAATAATCCTTGCTAGTTACATAATAATAACGAAATCGCTTCTTGTATGTTGCAAGTGTCTTTTATTTATTTTCAACTTTAAAGCTTAACCATTTTGGTGGTATATGTTCTGTCTTTCGATTCCGCACGCAGGACATAATTGCCGGCGGGGAGGTCGCCCACATACACATCCGAAGGGTTCTCATACGCCTCGAGTGTCTTCAGCACACGGCCATCCATTCCCATAATGGTAATCCGGCTCAATGGCTCGTTATCCGACAGCGAAACCGCTACCCTATCCGTAGCGGGATTAGGGTACAAACGCACATGCTCGGTATCATAAAACTCCACCGAAACATGGTTGATGCTGTCCACATGAATTAGTCCAACCAGCGAATCGCAGCAGTGGAAATCATTGTCCCACACTTTCAGCATCACATTGAAGAAACCCTGTTCTGTATAAACATGAATGGGATTAATGGTGTTATCCCTGGGCGAGTTGTCGCCGAAATCCCACTCCACATTCTGGAAATCAACGGAGTCCATGCTTACAGAATCAAGATCATGCAAGGTATAATGCTCATAAATACCTTTATTCACGAACTGTACGGTATAGGCATTGTTCTCCACATCACTTTGCACCTGTTCGTAGGTGAAACCGCTAATCAACCGGATATAATCATCCACATGGCATTGGTATATGATGGGGACACCGGCTTGTGTTTTCACCTCACAACGGTAGTAGGGGTAAAGGTGACCTTGGGTACGGCTGACATGCACCCTATGCAAACCGTCGTAATCGGTACGGGAGGCAGAAGCCGAATCGGTGCCAGCATACCAGATGTAGGAATTCTCGCTGAAGCCATCCGGCACAGTCAGCACAATCTCATCATGGTGGCAATCGTCCACTTCAATATAACCCGGCACCATTCTGGCGGCAAAATATCCGTATGCCCAATGGTAACTGGCTTGGCAAGCGTGCGCCTTCACGCGGAAAATCACTTTCTGGTGACGGCGGGCCTGTTCGGAAAGGTTGAAGGCGATTTGGGTATAGCGGAACCATTCGCTCTCCAACGAGCTGTGTTTCTCAGGCACATGATCGCCATATTGCGCAAATGGGCAATCGGAAATCTCAAAGGCCTTGTTCTCATCATTTGTGCCATAATAATCATATCCGACCGGGGTGGCCAGGCAATATGGGATATTGCACGATGAGTTGCTCGGGTTTATAGGCACATAGAGGAAACGGGAATAGGGCCAATAATAGGGATATTGGTCCATCGGCGCACCACTCAAATCCGGATAGTAACCCAAATCGAGCAGATTATGGGCGGAATCCATCACTTCCACCACAAAAAAGGGATTATAGTAGGTTTGGTGATTGGACTTTTCCGTCGCAAACGCCAACATCACCATCAGCACACTCTCCTCCGGATCGGGAATGAAGTAATACTCAATGGATTGGCTTTTGGTGCCTTGGTCAACCGGTCCGCCCAATTGGATTACCGTGTCAATCTCGTCCCCGGCGGTGCTGGGTTCCAAGTCCCAACCGCCAACCGGGAGCACGGGCATCCGAGTATATGTGTTATCGCCGTTGTTATAGCACATGCAATAGTCGGTGCCATTTGCGGCGATGCCAGACTGGTTGTATTGGGAGGAGTTCCAGTTGGTGCCACGCACCAGCATACGGTGGCTCCAGTTAGTGGGTTGCTGAGCCAGTCTGCCAACTGTGGCCGTGCCATGATGGGAACCCGCCGTATTGGAAGTCCACCCTCCAGGGTTGGTATTGTGCGTGGGGGGAGTGGTATTATTGCCATTATTGTGATAGTTGACATTATTGTCATTACATGAATCCCAATATGCGCCATAATAGCATTTCACATAATTGGCGGTGAAGGTCATAAACGACGGCGGCGTGCCATTATAATAGGTTTGAGCATGCACAGTGTCCTGCACAAATAGGACCAAAAGACATAATGTCAAAAAGGTGGCAAGCGAATAAAAACAATTTTTGAACGAATCCATAATAAAATGATTTTGCCTGCAAATATATAAAAAAAATACGCTGGCAATACTGTCAGCGTATTTTTGTGGCGGGAACGGGAATTGAACTCGTGACCTCCGGGTTATGAATCCGACGCTCTAACCGACTGAGCTACCCCGCCTTTTTTGTGGGTGCAAAAATACACTTTTTTTTAATTGCTCGGAAAAAAACATTCAGAAAAAAAAACATTCCTTAAATTTCTCCCTAAAACAACCTATTCAAAGACGATTTTTTCGATTACAAGCAGGAAAACAACTGTAATTTTTGTATTTTTGCCGCATAAATAAAATATTAATCTTTTAAATCTTAATCTTATGAAAACATCAACCCGCCGATTAAACCGAATCACCCATCATGACTGGAGCGCCTTTAGCAAAGAGATGCGCGAAATTCATGAAATGTTTAAGGAAAACGAACGTCGGATGAAAGAGACGGATCGTCAAATGAAGGAAACCGACCGTCAGATGAAGGAAACCGACCGTCAGATGAAAGATACAGACCGTCGAATGAAGGAAACCGACCGACAACTGAAGGAAACCAAGGAACTGATCAAAGCGCTTTCCACCAAGTTCACCTCGCAATCGGGGCATATTCTGGAAGGTCTGATGGAGCCCTCGGCCATCCGAATGTTCCAAGAACGGGGCTACAACATCAACCGCTGCTGGAAGAATTTCAAAAAATACAGCAAAAGTGCGGGCAGAAGAATGGAAGTGGACCTGCTGTTGCTGGATGATGAGATTGCCATTGTGGTGGAAGTGAAAATCAACTGCACCTGTGCCGATGTGGATCATTTTCTTGAACAGATGGCCCATTTCAAGGAGGTTTGTCACGAATATGCCGACAAGCGCGTGCTGGTGGCCGTCGCCGCTGTGAACTACGACCGCGACTCCGCAGAGTATGCGCACCAGAAAGGGGTGTTTGTCATTCGCGTGCACAACGACAACATTTTCTCCCTCGACCCAACCGACGGGGACATCCTTACTGAATTCTAATTCTTTTATTCTCCCAACATTTTCCGGAACAGCGGAGCGAAGGGTTCCGCCAGAATATTGAGTGTCTCGTGACTGACGGGATGCTCAAAGACCAGCTGATGCGCATGCAGTGCGATGGAACCGTCCTCGTTGGATCGTTTCGCGCCATACTTCAAATCGCCTTTGATGGGATGTCCGATGGCGGACAGCTGCGCGCGAATCTGGTGGTGGCGGCCTGTGTGCAGCTCAATTTCGAGCAGTGAATAACGCTCCGAAGCACCCAACAGAGTATAGGACAACTCCGCCTTCCGCCAGTTTTCCTTTTCCACCTCCGACACAAAACTCTTGTTCAGCTTCTCGTTTTTCCACATGTAATGCACCAATCGTCTGGGCGCATCCGTCACAACACCTTCCACAACAGCCCAATAAATCTTGCGGATTTTCCGGTTTTTCACCATCTCATTCATCCGCGATAGCGCTTTGGAGGTTTTGGCGTAGATGACCGCGCCGCTGACCGGGCGGTCGATGCGGTGCACAAGTCCGCAAAACACATTGCCGGGTTTGTTGCCCTTCACGCGGATGTAGTCGCGCACCAGTTCCAGCAATGGTTTGTCGCCAGTCTGGTCGCCCTGCACAATCTCCCCTGCCCACTTGTTCACGATAAGCAGGTGGTTGTCTTCGTACAGAATACGGTCTTGAAGCAGCAGGACGGGATCAGTACTGTTCGGACTCATTGGGGAAGTTTCCGCTCTTGACATCATCAATGTAGTGTTCCACGGCGCCCACAATCTCCTCACTCAGATTGAGATAGCGACGGAGAAAACGGGGCGAGAACTGTTGCGTGACGCCGGTCATGTCGTGGAACACGAGCACCTGACCGCTGGTGGCGCCGCCTGCTCCGATGCCGATGGTCGGGATATGGATGGATTCGGTCACTTTCTTCGCCAAAGTGGCCGGGATTTTTTCCAGCACCAATCCGAAGCAGCCGTGTTGTTCCAGCAGCTTGGCGTTCTCCAGTAAAACCGCCGCCTCATCTTCGGTGGTGGCGCGCACGGCGTAGGTGCCGAACTTATTGATAGACTGCGGGGTAAGGCCAAGATGTCCCATCACCGGGATGCCGGCGCTCAGAATGCGGTCGATGGACTCCGCCACCTCAGCGCCGCCTTCCAGTTTGATGGCATCCGCGCCGGATTCCTTCATGATACGGATAGCGGAGCTCAGGGCCATTTTGGAATTGCCCTGGTATGTGCCGAAAGGCATATCCACCACCACAAGCGCGCGTTTCACGGCACGCACCACGGAAGAGGCGTGGTAAATCATATCGTCAAGCGTGATGGGCAGGGTGGTTTTGTAGCCCGCCATCACATTGGCGGCGGAGTCGCCCACCAGGATGACATCGATCTTGGCCATGTCCAACAATGTGGCGATGGAATAGTCGTAGGCCGTCAGCATGGCGATGCGCTCGCCGTTGTCGCGCATCCGTTGCAGCGTGTTGGTTGTGATTTTGCTGATATTTTCGGTAAGATACTGTGACATACTCGATTGGTTTTTGGGCCGCAAAGATAGGAAAAATTATATCATTATCACCATTCCACTCAACGCTGTCGCGTTGAGCGGAACCTCCAACATTAACCCACGCAACCCTGAGCATCTCTATCCATACACATTACACCTGTTTTTCTCTCAAATATTACTCTTTTTGATTGTCACTTTTTGATTATTACATTATAAATTAGTACTTTTGCAACCTATTTATCATTTCTTATACAACCCACCAATGAAAAAATCATCACTTCTTATTATCGCTATCTTATGCGTTCTTTGTTCCGGATGCTTCAAACAGCCCATAAAACTTCCGGATTACGAGATTTCCTTGTACAAAGACAAATCCTATATGATTCCTGCTCCCGCACATAGTCATTACGAATATCATTCCTTAAACAAATTTTGCGCATCCGTTTCAACCGACGGACTTATCTTGGCCAACCATGTGGGCGAAACCGACATTCTGGTTTCCAACAACTATGACGAGAAAAAAATCCATGTTACGGTAGAACCTACCTACATGCTGTACACCGAACCGTACATTAACTTCGGGGAGAGCCGGAATGCCATCAAAGCGCGCTACGGGACCCCTTATCAGGAAAATGCCAATGCGGCAATATTCCCTTATGAAAGAGAAGATTTTGCCTTGATGGTGACATTCGACCAAAACGACCAGGTAGTCAGTTATGTGGTTGTGGTCCCCAACAATTATTATACTGATTTGGCTTTATTCCTTTTTGAACGATATGAGTTGAACGGAACCGGAAGCAACAACACCAGTTACTTCATGAACGCCTATTCCGCTGATAATGCCTCGCTATTTGTAACCGTGTTACCTTACAATGCAAATTTCTGGTTCGTGATGTATGAGCCATTCAACCGAAACGCCAAGCTTTCTTCCTTCAATTCCACATTTCCTAATGAGATAACGGATGCCCTTGTGAAAATGACCCGATAATGTCAGGTTCCCCCACCTAAACATTCCTGATCATATCACCATCATCACCACACGATACACCACCCACAGGGTATAGGACAAAAACAACAGGGCCCAAATGGGCGCCGGCACGCGCGTGATATTCTCCAAATTCGTGGCATCGCCGGCCTTCGACGCGTCCTTGAACGAAAGCACCACCAACACAAACGACGAGACCACCGACTCGGTGAGAATCATCACGGCGTAAAACATGGCCGCATACTGAATGTATTGGGAGTTATGATAATACACCAGCAGCGCATTGATGGCCGTGAACAACACCACCCACAACGCGCCGTACCAATTGCGGATCCAAAACAGCAACATCAACAGAAACAGGACTGACAAACCTATGACCATCCCCATGGCCGCCCCGCTTTGGACCAAATAAAATCCAAACCATCCCATGGATGCCGCAAACGGATACCCCGCCAACGAGATCAGAAAGGCGGCCGCCTTGTGCTTGGTTTGCGTCACCGTCGCACCTGATGTGTCCTTAAACAACTCTATCTTATGCACTTCGCCATCCAACAACAACGCCATCAGCGCATGCCCCAACTCGTGCAACCCCGTATTGATGATGTTGAAAAACTTGCCCACCACCGGAATTCTCGGCAGAAGCAAAGCGATTGCAACGAAAAGGAGAAGGGTTAGGTTGGGGGACATAGTGGGAGTTGAGGGTTAATCTGAGACGGGAGATGTGGGACGGAAGATTTGGGACGGAAGATTTGAGATGTAGGATGTGAGACGGGAGATGTCAGGCCTATTACGAGCGGCGGAATTTGTGTATGTCTGATGAATCCCACGACTGGTACATGAGTATGTTATGAATATTGGCGATCATCATGATGAACAACTTCAAATCATTGTCAGCGAACCACTTCATCGCCTTCGGGTCCTTGCGGCAGGCGGCGGCAAACAAGGAAAGGAAGTCGCAATGGTACTTCTGCAGCCACTCTATGGCTTCGGGTTCGTCGTCGATGGCATTGCTCAACACGGCAAACTCCGGATAGCCGTTCTTGGCCAACCACTCCAACGCCTGAATGTTGGAATGGATGGCTTCGGCAAGAGCTTCCAACTCGGGGAATCCGTTCTGCATCAGAAACTCACTGAACTTCTTGTCGCCCTGCAAACTCATGTTGAAGGCGATGAGAATCTTGGTGTCGTAATCGGTTAGGCAATGCATAAAAGGTGAAGTTGGTAAAAAGGTACAGGGTAAATGGGGAGAGGATCGAAAAGTTCTTCAAGTTCTTAAAGTTTATAAAGTTCTTTTGTATTTAACTTTGAACCTTATTGCTTGAGACTGACCGTTTTGTTAAACACCAGTTTCTCTTCCGTGGAATCAGGGTCGGCATAGAAATAGCCGAGACGCTCGAATTGGAAATGTTTGATTTCCATTGCCTTATCCAATGTAAGAGAGGGTTCTATCCAACCATCCTGAATCACCAAAGAGTTAGGATTGAGATGGTCGAGGAAGGTTTGGCCTTCTTCACAATCATCGGGATCGGGCACGCTGAACAAACGATCGAACAAACGGATTTCAGCCTTCTTGGCGTGTTTCACGGAAGCCCAATGGATGGTGGCCTTCACCTTGCGGTTGCTGTCGGGCATGCCGCTCTTGGTCATCGGATCGTAGGTACAGTGAATCTCGGTGATATTGCCGGCGTCATCTTTCACCACATGGGTGCATTTGATGATGTAGGCGTATTTCAGACGCACCTCACGGTCGATGGTCAGACGGTAGAACTTCTTGTCGGCGTTCTCGCGGAAGTCGGCACGCTCGATCCACAACTCTTTGGAGAAGGGAACCTTACGGGTGCCCGCTTCGGGATCTTCCGGATTGTTCACGGCATCCATTTCCTCCACGTGGTCCTCAGGATAATTGTCGATGATGAGCTTCACCGGATCCAGCACGGCCATGGTACGGATGGCGGTCTTGTTGAGGTCCTCGCGCGCGCAGAACTCAAGCAGGGAGACATCTATGATATTGTCGCGCTTGGCCACGCCGACAGTCTCGGCGAAGTTGCGTATGGCGGCAGGCGTGTATCCACGGCGGCGCAAACCGCAAATGGTGGGCATTCGAGGATCGTCCCAACCGTTCACATAATTCTCCTTCACCAGTTGCAGCAGCTTACGCTTGCTCATGATGGTGTAGTTGAGGTTCAGACGGGCAAACTCAATTTGCTGCGGGTGATGAATTCTCAATGCCTCGCAGAACCAGTCGTACAGCGGGCGGTGCACCTCAAACTCCAGCGTGCAGATGGAGTGCGTGATGCCCTCTATGGAGTCGCTCTGACCGTGTGCGAAGTCGTACATCGGATAGATGCACCATTTGTCGCCCGTGCGATGATGCGTGGCGTGCAGGATGCGGTACATGATGGGGTCGCGGAAATGCATGTTCGGCGACGCCATGTCGATTTTAGCGCGCAGCACACGGCTGCCATCCGGGAACTCGCCCGCGCGCATACGGCGGAACAGGTCAAGGTTCTCCTCCACGGTACGGTTGCGGTACGGACTTTCCACGCCCGGTGCGGTGGGCACTCCCCTACCCTTGCTAATCTCCTCTTGCGTCTGGTCGTCCACATAGGCCAACCCTTCCGAAATCAACTGCTCAGCCCAGACATAAAGCTGATCGAAATAATCGGAGGCATAGTGCTCTTCGGCCCATTGGAAACCCAGCCAGTTGATATCCTCACGGATAGAATCCACATATTCGGTGTCTTCTTTCACCGGATTCGTGTCATCGAAGCGCAAATTGCACTTTCCGTTGTATTTCTTCGCCATACCGAAGTTCAAACAGATGGACTTGGCGTGGCCTATATGTAGGTATCCGTTGGGCTCCGGAGGAAAACGAGTATGTACTTTCGCATCATTTTTCCGGTTCTGAATGTCTTCTTCAATAATTTGCTCAATAAAGTTCATTGTCTTATATTTTATTGGTTCTACTTATCATTATCTCTTTTCAATCTCACATCTCAAGTCTATCGTCTCCAATCCCTCATCGTCCCAGCCATCGAAATCCTTTCAACATCGTCATTAGATCCACTTTCACCTTATAGTCACGGGTGTATAAGCTGTCAGCGAGGGCAATCATCTCTTCCGAGAAGGTGTGATTGGAGAAGGCGTCCACTGGGTGAAGCACACCGGGACGCAGGTATTTCGGGTTCTGCAACTGGCATCCCACCCAACTCTTCTTGCCAGCCAGTACTTGGAAGATATTGCGCACAAAACCGCCTTTCTCCCGCACAAACCAGATGTCAAGAGGCAGTAACAGCAGCAGAACCAGCGCGCTGCACACATCGAACAGCCGTTTGCGAATACGGTTCTCCTTTTGCACGATGGAATGCACTGGGATGGCATACATGTCTTCTGTGGAGAAGATGGAGTTGCTGCCTATAATCGCCATGCCGTTCTCCGGCGCAATCTTATACTCCACTTGGAACGACTGCAGTTTCCCCATCCAATCAATAATCTGCTCGGAGGTGAGGTCGCGGGCGCAGAAGACAATCTCATTGAGGTGATATAGCGGAATCAAATCCGCAACATGCTCAATATGACCGATGTACGGGGCTTCCGCATCGGTTTGTTTCTCCAATGTGACAATACCGGCGAACTCGCATTTCGACTCGGTCATGCGCATCATGTCCAGCACACGCTTGGCTTCGTCGGGAGCGCCAACCACCGCCATTCTGCGGCGGTCCTGGCCGGCAAACGCGCTTCCGTTACGGTGCAACTTGCCTATAATGTAACGGATCAGGTTCACGATGATGACCGTCCACATGGAGCCCAGCAGCACCACAGCACGGGAAAAACGCAAGGTTTCCGGCAATAACGCATACACCAACAGAATGGCCACCGTGCCAATCAGGATGCCCTTGTTCACCTTGCTGAGCCGTATCGGTTTCCGGTATCCTTTACAACAGGCGATGGACACCAACCATACCAGAATATAGATTGGGATAATGAGCAGGTAGTAATGCCTTGGAAATGAGCTGTTTCTGGCCGCAAGGATATTGAGGTCCCAATAGCGCGAGAGCAGGAACATTCCGGCATAGATGAAAATGAAATCAATGAACGGCAGAAACAGGGCACAGGCGATGCGTTTGAGTGCCGCCAACGAGGCCCGGAACCATATAGCGCAGTTAATCAACACATTATATAGTTTTGCGTTTTTCTGCGAGAAATGTTTCTTGGCGAAAATCTGCATGGCCTTGTAAAAGACATGCACATAGTTCAAACTTCCCGTCTTGGTGCTCTCGCCCTTGTAGTGGATGATGCGGGTTTCCGGAAAATAATAGTTCTTGTAACCGCCTTTGAGAATGCGGTATGAGAGGTCAATGTCTTCTCCATACATGAAATAATCCTCATCCAGCAGCCCAATCTGGTCGAGCACGCTTTTGCGGAGCATCATGAATGCGCCGGCGAGCACCTCCACGGAGTGAATCTCATCGTTGCTGAGATAGGTAAGGTGGTAGGAACCGAACTTATGGGAATTGGGGAAAAGTTTGGAGAGTCCGAACAGTTTGTAAAACGCCACCGAGGGCAGCGGGATACCGCGTTTGGACTCGGGCAGGAACTCGCCCTTGCCGTTCACCATCTTCACGCCGAGGCCGCCCGCATCGGGAGTCTCATCCATGAAGCGGATGCACTTTTCGAAGGTGTCTTCCTCCACCACGGTGTCGGGGTTCAGAAGCAGCACATACTCGCCCTGTGAGATGCGGATGGCCTGGTTGTTGGCCTTGGCAAAGCCCACATTCTCCTTGTTGGCGATAACATGCACTTGGGGGAACTTGGCCTCCAGCATAGCCAGCGAGCCGTCGGCGGAGTTGTTGTCCACGACAAAGACCTCGCCTTCCACATTCCGAAGGGCCTTGAACACGGAGTTCAATGCCTGCTCCAGAAAATGCTCGACATTATAGTTGACTATGATGACACTCAGTTTCATAATGCGCTAAAAGTAGGCCAATACGGTTTTCTTCGACACCACCTTGTCGCCTTTTTTCACGACCACCTGGGTGTCGAGCGGGAGGAACACATCCACGCGGGAACCGAACTTGATCATGCCGACCTCATCGCCTTGCGCGACCGTGTCGCCAACCTCCGGGTAACTGATGATGCGCCGTGCCACAAAACCTGCGATTTGGCGGAACAGCACCTTCTCATGCTCGTTCTTCGACACCACAATCGTGTTATGCTCATTGTCCACCGATGATTTTGGGCGCTTGGCCAACAGATATTTACCGGGATGGTAGGCAATGTATTCAATATTTCCGTCAATAGGATAACTATTCACATGCACATTGTTGATGGACATGAAAATGGAAACTTTGATGCGCTCATCCTTGAAATACTCATACTCAAAGGCAGGACCTACGGACACGATGGTGCCGTCGGCGGGAGCGAGAACCCCGTTCTCCACCTTGTTGATGATCCGGTATGGGACACGGAAGAAACGGATGATGATAGCTGCCACGACCAGCATGACCGCATAGAATATCAGGTTCACCCACCACAAGTTGGCCATAAACAGAATATAGCACACGGTGAGTGCGGCGATAAACAGTATGCAAACCGAAATACTGACCTTCCCGGCCTCGTGGAACTTCATCGCTTACGGTTTATTTTACGTACAGAATGTAAATGTTTCTTGGGATGTTATTTTCACTTGACGTTCTGGTGAACTGTCGCGGATATTTCTTGTTGTTGATGAAATTCTCACCGGAATAATTATAGGTGTACACCACATTTCTGGTTTGGATTCCATTGGTTCTCACCACTTGTTCCTCTCTCAGCACATTATGGATATGATAACCGGAAAGATCGGCGTACGCATACTGGAGCCCGTAATAGGGATTGTATGTTTCCGCATCGTAGGTGAACTCACGGACAACTTCCTGATTCAAGTCCGGATAACTCTCAACAATCTTGGCGATATCCTCATATTTCTCTTTTTTGCCGGGATCGTATTCCACGGTCTTATTGCAGCGCACCCGAAGATCCTTGGTGTTCACGCGTTGCATCCAGTCATGCACCTCATCGGCATTTCCGAGAAAAGTGTTGTACAGTTTGCTGCGTTTTTGGTAAAGGAAACTCTCATAGAACTCCTTGTCGTAGGTCTCCTCAACATTCGTAATGCGGGTGCTTTCCTCATCACGGGTGAACTTAATTTCCTTGCGGACCACATCATCCACCTTGTACACCATCTTGTCCACCAGCCGGTCCGTATAGGTGATGTCTATCACCTCCGTATAATCGGGTTGGGCGTTCACAATCTTGGAAACGGTCTTGTCTTTGTTATACTCGAAAGAGAAAGTGGTGGTGGAGTCCAGACGAATGCTGTCCAGAACGCCTTTCTTGCCATACAGGAAAGTCACATCGGGATGGTCCCAGTCGCTGTTGCTGTAATACCAAATTTTGCTGATCTTACATTTGGGATTATAGATTTCATCATCCGGTTTGCATGAAGAGAAACACATTGCCAATACGGCAACCGCTGCGAGAATGAATACACTTTTTCTCATAATTATCATATTTTAATTAAAGCGGGCAAAGATACAAAAAAATCCCTATGGCTTTTCAGGAGTGTTTTTTTATTATGATTTTTTTCTATATTTGCACCCGTTTTACAAGTTAGCAAGATTAACATTAACATATTAAAAATCAACAATTACGATTATGGTAGAAAAAATTACATCCAGCCAGCAGGCTATTGAAATGGAAGCCAAATACGGCGCCCATAACTATCATCCGTTAGACGTGGTCATCGCACGCGGCCAGGGCCCGTTCGTATGGGACGTGGAAGGCAAGAAATACTACGACTTTCTTTCCGCCTATTCCGCAGTGAACCAAGGTCACTGCCACCCCAAGATCGTGGGTGCCATGATGGACCAGTGCCAGAAGGTGTGCCTCACCTCCCGCGCTTTCTATAACGACTGCCTCGGACCTTATGAGAAATATGTCACCGAAACTTTCGGTTACGACAAGGTTCTCCCGATGAACTCCGGTGCAGAGGCCGACGAGACCGCTCTGAAACTCGCCCGCCGCTGGGGTTATGACAAGAAAGGTCTTCCTGAGAACCAGGCCAAGATCATCGTCTGCGAAGGCAACTTCCACGGACGAACCATCACCATCATCTCCCTCTCCATCGACCCTGACGCTTACGCCGGATTCGGTCCGTTCACCCCGGGTTTCATCAAGATCCCGTACAACGATGTTGACGCTTTGGCAAAAGCCCTCGAAGATCCCATGGTTTGCGGTTTCCTCGTGGAACCCATCCAAGGTGAGGCCGGTGTTTATGTTCCGGACGATGGTTATCTGAAGAAATGCTACGACCTCTGCAAGCAGCACAATGTGCTGTTCATGGCTGATGAGGTGCAAACCGGTATCGCCCGTACGGGTAAGATGCTGGCCTGCGACCACGAAGGTGTGCGTCCCGACATCCTGATTTTGGGCAAGGCCCTCTCGGGTGGTACGATGCCTGTTTCCGCCGTGTTGGCCGACGACGACATCATGCTCAACATCAAGCCGGGTGAGCACGGTTCCACCTTCGGCGGCAACCCGATTGCCTGCCGCGTGGGTATCGCTGCCCTCGAAGTGGTGAAAGAGGAAAAACTCGCCGAACGCGCCGAATACCTCGGCAAGATCTTCCGCGACGAGATGAACAAGGTAAACAGCCCGCTCATCAAGCAAGTACGCGGCAAGGGCCTCCTCAACGCCATCATCATCCAACCCACCAACGGCAAAGAGGCATGGGATGTGTGCGTGAAGATGAAAGAGCTGGGCGTGCTCGCCAAACCGACCCACCAGCACATCATCCGCTTCGCTCCCCCATTGGTCATCACCGAGGAAGAACTTCGCGAAGCCATCGCCAAGATCAAAGAGGCCATCCTCTCTTTCGAATAACATTCGCTCTATTCATAACGGAAAAGACGGAACCAAGGTTCCGTCTTTTTTTTACAAAAAAAATGATTTTTTCCCGACAATGCGAATGAATAATTTTTATATTTGCCACATCTTTTATTAATGTTTCATTAAACAATTAAAATTATGGACGCTTTAAGCATTATTCTCTTCCTCGTCTTCGGCGCTGTGGCGGGCTGGCTTGCCGGTCTGCTGGTCAAAGGCGGCGGTTTCGGCCTTATCGGCAACATCATCATCGGTATCATCGGTGGTTTCATCGGCGGCTGGCTGATGAGTCTTGCCAACATTCAAAAAGGCGGTCTCATTTGGGAACTCATCGTTGCCGTGATTGGCGCTGCGGTGCTGCTTTTCGTTATTTCTCTCTTCAAGAAGAAATAAGCAGCGTCTGTTTGAAACGCAAAAGCCCCCGGAAATCCGAGGGCTTTTTTTATGCTTACTTTTATTATGTGCCGATGATTCTTACACGAGACTGCGGATCAGCGTCTCCTCGCTGCCGGGCAGCAGGTAGATGGGCGGAATCTCGATCATGGTGAAGGCACCGAAGCGATTCTCAGTCTTCATGCGCATGGCCGCGCGGGCGCACGACACGAGCACCTGGCCCGTGAGTGCGGGATTGTTGATCTCCATGTTGAACTCAAAGCGTTGGTTATGGGTATCGCCGCTCACGCCGGAGCGCGTCAGGTTGACGCCGTGCGCCACATTGTTGAGCACATCGATGGAGGGAACCGGCACCACATGTGTCTCATCGTGGGCAAAATAGTCATCCTGCAACAGCAATTTCTCCACAGTGGCAAAGTCCGCACCCTCTTCGAGTTCCACATACACCATGCGGCGGTGGATACCCGTGCCGAGCGGGATGGTCATGGAGAGGGCGTCCTTCACGCCGGGGATGGCCTTGGCGGCAACGGTATGGCCCATGCTGCGTCCGGGACCGAAGTTGGTGTAAGTGATACCCTTCGGGGCAAGCGCCAGCAACAGAGCACGCACCACCGAGTCGGAACCGGGATCCCAGCCGGCGGCGATGATGCTGACCGCTTTGTGTTCCTTGGCCACGGGCGTCAGACGCGTGCGCAGATCGAAAATCTGCCCGTGGATGTCGAAACTGTCCACCGTAGCGATGCCGCGAGCCAGCAGTTTCTCCGCAAAGCCCGGCACCTCGCGCGTGGGCGTGCAAAGCGCCGCCACATCCGCATCAATGGCGTCAAGATTGTCATTATGATGGTAAATGCCGGCCAGCTGCATGTCATCAGCCGCCAATACGGCCTGTTCAACGGCCTTGCCGATGTTACCGTATCCTATTATTGCGATTTTGGTTTTCATATCCTTTAAATTTTTTAAAGGGGCAAAAATAAGAAAAAAAACACTACTTTTGCACTTAACTAACTACTTTTTTCAATATGACAACCTACAATTTTGACGAGATAATCCCCCGCCGCGGTACCAGCTGCGTAAAACACGACATGCTGAACGAGGTTTTCGGCACCAACGATGTGCTGCCCATGTGGGTGGCTGATATGGACTTCAAGACACCTGATTTCATCGTGAATGCGGTGCGTGAGCGCTGCAACCATGAGGTGTTTGGCTATACCTTCGCCCCCGACTCTTACAAGATGGCCGTGCTGAACTGGATGCGTGAGCATTATCACATCGAGACACGCTGGAAACACATCCATTTTATTCCCGGCATCGTGCAAGGCATCGCTTTTGTGCTGCAGGCATTCACTAACCCCGGCGACAAAGTGCTGATCACCACGCCCGTATATCCGCCGTTCATCAATGTGCCGCACCGCAGCGGGCGCGTGTTCGTGAGCAGTCCGCTGAAAACCGTCAACGGACGCTTCGCCATTGACTACGAGGACTTTGAGGAAAAAGCCAAGGGGTGCAAAGTGTTCATCCTCGCCAACCCGCATAACCCCGGCGGCACCGTGTGGAGCAAAGAGGAATTGCGGAAAATTGCCGAAATCTGCTACCGGCAGAAAGTGCTCGTCATTGCGGACGAAATCCACGCCGACCTCACGCTGCCCGGTTTTACACACACCTCTTTCACCACGGTGTCGGAAGAGGCGCTGCACAACTCCATCACCTTCATCGCACCGAGCAAGACCTTCAACATGGCCGGACTGGCCTCCTCCATCTGCTATGTGCCGGATGCCGACATCAAAAAGCAGTTTTTCGGTTTTCTGGATGCCAACGAACTGTCGTTGGGCACGCTGTTCGCTTACATAGCCGCCGAGGCCGCCTTCGCACACGGGGACCCCTGGCGTCGCCAACTGCTGGATTATCTGGTGGGCAACATTGATTTCACGGAACAATATCTGCATGAGAACATGCCGGAGGTCAAGATGATGCGCCCCGAGGCCTCGTTCCTACTCTGGCTCGACTTCCGTGCTTGGAACATTCCGCATAAAGAACTGGTGGACAAACTTATACACGAAGCAAAAGTGGGTCTGAACAGCGGTCTGGACTATGGTCCTGACGGCGAAGGGTTCATGCGCATGAACATCGGCACGCCCAGAGCCAATGTGTTAGAGGCGCTGGAAAGGATAAAGAGGTGCAAGAGGTGAACATGTTGTAGTGGTAGAGACGCACGGTCGTGCGTCTCTACCACAATATTGCCTACAAGGATGATATTAGCCCTGGGTATGATTTCCGCAAGCATTTCACATCATCCAAAATAGCATCATTCCCAAACAACAGGAATGCCATAGCCAAACGATGGTCGTGATAAGTACAGAACGAATGGGGCAATGACGGCCAGTCGGATTTGGGTTTGCCTTTAATTCGGAAACTATCTTCCTTTATATCAAATATTTCCGAAAATGGCAAAAGCTGTTCATGCAGTGCTTTTATGCGGTTGGATTCCTTATACTGCAGGTTTTGAGTGTGAAAAAATGTGAAATCGGCAGGCAGCAGGCAGGCCAGTGCGGTCATCACGGGCACCAGGTCGGGGCAGTCAGTCATGTCGAACTTGCGGGCCGGCGCACAGGTCTGACTTGTGCGGCACACCCGCACCCCGCGGTCTGTCTGCCGACTCGTGACACCCAACGAGGCGAACCACTCCGCCACCACGGAATCGCCCTGGATGGAGGGCAGCGAGAGCCCCACCAACTCGTATTCGTCCTCCGGATGCAGCAGCGCCATGGCGTACCAGAACACCGCCGCACTCCAGTCTCCGGGCATTCCCAAACAATCAGGGACATCCGCAATGACAGGCACTTCCACCCTACCGCGCAAGCACGCCAGCGTCATGCGCACATACGAGAGCGATCCGGCATCCGAGGGGACAATGTGCAGCGTCTTGAGCCCGATTATCGGGGAGATGAGCAGCAGCGCAGAGGCAAACTGGCTGCTTCGGACACAGTTGACGGTTAGCGTTTCCGCCCGCAAATCCTTTCCAACAATTCGCCAACCTTCCGATACCCGTTGGATATCCGCACCGATGCCCGAGAGCACCTCAACCAATTCTTCCACAGGCCTCTCCAACAATCGAGGCGTGCCCGTCAAAAGCCAGTGCCCGGGGGTTACGGACAACAGGGCCATCAGGAAGCGGTAGGCGGCCCCGCAATCGGCCACATCAATCACGACAGTTGCGGCAGTGCCCGTATTTTTGCATATCATTCCCAATGCGCGGTGCGTCACCTGCACATCGGACGACTCGCGTTCCGAGACGCCCATCACCTCGCCTGTATAGACATATTGCAACACCATACGGCGGATCAGAAGACTTTTGCAGTTGGGTAGGATTACGGTTTTCAACATGCTGCAAAAGTACGCAAAAAAATGTATCTTTGCACCCTTAAAAAAACCACTCCTATGGACAATCAAATCCGAATGGGCGGGTTCAACATCTTGCCTCCTGGCGTAAAAAACCTGCTCATTATCAATATATTGGCATTCTTTGCCACTTTTGTTTTCCTTAAAACCGGTCGGGCTGACCTGACTGAATTATTCGGGCTGCATTTCCCTGGCGCCACAAATTTCCATGTCTGGCAGTTTGTGACCTACATGTTCATGCATGCCAACTTCAGCCACATCTTCTTCAACATGTTCGCGTTGTGGATGTTCGGCGCAGCGGTGGAAAACACTTGGGGCACTAAACGGTTTCTGATCTACTATTTTATCACTGGGCTTGGAGCCGCACTGGTGCACTACCTTGTCACCTATCTCCAAATTCACCCTATGCTGGCCCTGCTCAACCAATTCCTCGACAGTCCGTCTATTGACACCTATCGTTATCTGGCTGAAAACGCTAAAGACGCGAGGGTCCACGACATGCTGGTCAAAAATTTGCAAGTGTTGCAGCAAAACCCTGATTCGGTGGATGAACTTGTTTCAAAAACTGTCTATTTCAAAGCAAATTACCTCAACAGTTTCAATATCATCGGAGCCTCCGGAGCGGTGTATGGCGTGCTATTGGCGTTTGGAATGTTGTTCCCCAACGACTACATCTATCTCTACTTCATGCTCCCCATCAAGGCCAAATGGTTCGTCGTCATCTATGGCGTAATCGAGTTGGTAACTGGCTTGAGCACTTCCGACGGTATCGCCCACTTTGCACATCTGGGCGGCATGATTTTCGGTCTCATCGTCATCCTGCTATGGCGGCGCAACGAGCGCAACCACAACGGTTGGATCATGCCCGAAAAGGAGAAGACCTTCCGCCTGCGCAGGAAAAAAGACAAATACTATGTCTCCACAGAAAGTGGCCGGCCGCTGAGCGACGAGGAATATAATGCCAAACGGCTTGAGGAAAAGAAAGAGACTGACCGTATCTTGGACAAGATTTCAAAGGGCGGTTACGAATCCCTTTCCTCCGAAGAAAAAGATTTCTTATTCAGACAATCCCAAAAATAGCATGGCGGCAAAGAAAAAAGCAGCGGTTTTAAAAAGTTTGGGCAAAGGCCTTCTTATCGTGCTTACGGTACTGTCGGCTTTTGCGCTGTTTCTGTCTTATTCCGCCAAAATCATCCTGCCCTCCATCTCCAATGTTATTGCGTACTGCGGACTTTTGTTTCCCTACATCCTGTTGGTGAATTTGGGATTCGTGGTCATCTGGCTGTTCATCGACTATCGTTGGGCGCTGGTGCCCACCTTGATGATACTGCTGAATGTCAATAACATAGACAAGCATTTCCAGCTTCGTGCGCAAGAGAAGCCCGAAACCTGTGCCAACTGCATCAAAGTGATGAGTTATAACGCCCGGATGTTCAACATGTACGAGGACAACCGCAAGGAACTGAACAAGCAGGTCACGGATTTCCTCAAAAAAGAGGAACCCGATATTTTGTGCGTGCAGGAGTATTTCTATGACAACTCCGGACGATTGGGTTACAACACCACGGAGGAAATACTCAAGGCATTGAAACTGCCCGACAACAACAAGACTTACAAACTGTATCTGCCGTTGGGCAATCCCCGCAAATACCAATACGGGTTGGCTATTTTCAGCCGTTACCGAATCATCGGCAGCGGTGTGGTGGAGATGAACGACAGTTCCGCCAACCACTCCATGTATGTGGACATCCGCTACAATGGCGACACTTTAAGAATTTACAATGTGCACCTCAGTTCCATGAAGTTGGGCAGCGAGGACTATGAGACAGGCAATGCTATGTTGCACAGCAACATAGATGATCCCGACATCGATCAGAAGGCGCGCAAACTGTACCACAAGATTGCCGACGCGTTCGAACAGCGGCAGCATCAGGCCAAATGCGTGCGCGCGGATATGGACTCCTGCACACACCCCATCATCGTGTGCGGCGATTTCAATGACTCACCCGCTTCGTTCAGTTACCACAAGATTGCCCACCGGCTCAAAGACTCGTTCCGAAGCAGCGGCAAAGGCACCGGCACCACCTACGCTGGCGAGGTGTTCCCCGCCTACCGAATCGACTACATTCTGCACGACAAGCAATACAACGATTTCGGCCATAAGGTTTGCTCCGAACTCAAGACTTCCGACCATTATCCGGTTTATACATACATTTCGATTATAAACAAGAAGTGAGAATATGGGGTGCATGAGGTAAATGAGGTGCAAGGGGATACAAGGGGCAAATGGAGTGCAAAAGGCGAATGGGATTAGAGTTTAAATAACAACAGATTGATGAATAAGTATCTTTTATTGGTTTTGTGTATTTTAGGACTGTTTTTGGGGCAAGGGTGCCACAAAAAAGACAAAACGGAAGCCGTAACAGCTCCGGCGGAACTCACTGAGCAGTCGGTGACCGCCTTTGCACAGGAAATCGCCAAGGGCATCGTTCAGGAACACCCCGATGCGCTCAACAATGCCATTGACGAAGAGACCATCCAACAACTCGTGTCTGAAAACTCCATCGTTTACAGCGGTTTTGATGTTGAAGGCGGAAAAGAGTATTTCCAAAAATGCCTCCACCTCGGCGAGCAGGCGGTGAAAGCCGTCAGTACGGGCGGCGACTTTGCATTCACAAGATACTACTTTGAGAATGGGGAACATCATGTTGTGTTCCGCACCTACGACGACTTCAACCTCAATTTCATGGATTTCGTGGTGGACACTGTGAATGGCGAACTAAAGCTGAAGGATGGGTTTATCTACAATACGGGCAGCACCTTGTCGAAAAACATCGAATACAGCATGTTACTAAACCTGATGATCCAGACCAACCCGACCGACAACGCCCATTGGCTGCAAAACGCCCAAGAACTGACCATGGACGGGCAACATGCCAAGGCGCTCCAACTGCTGAAGACCCATAAAGACGAGTTGAAAGATTATCCGCTTTATTACCAGCTCTTTATAGCCAATCTTTATAAGACAAACGCCAAGAATTTCATTCCCCAAATAGAGACTTTGAAGGAAGACATTGACGGGCGTTATATGCTGCTTCACAAGTTTCTCTATTATTTCAACGAAGGGAAAATCACTAATACAGAAGAAGTTATCAACCAACTGATACCGCACACTGGCGATGACCCCATATACCTGCTGTTTTACGGGAAAGCGTGCATGAACGCCAAGGACTACCAGCGGGCGCTTGACTGCCTCACCACAGCGGAAAGCGCATTGCCTCTGCTTTGGGACCTTTGGTACAGCGAATTGCAATGCTACAAAGGGTTAAAGGACACGGACAATTTCGACAAATGCCTACAACGGGGCAAAGAGGCATACGGCATGAGCGATGCGGAATTGGCAGGGGTTCGGAAGCAACTGTTGGGTTAGTAATGTGTGATGAGTTCCAAAATCACCCTGTCTTCCCCATTTATCACCCCTTTACGGAAAAAGTTCTTCTCATAATTCACCCGGATTCCAGCCCGGACCGGCTTTTCAATGAACATTAAGGTCAAACCGGCAGTAATGCGCTGGCGGAAAGGTTCAACGAAATATCGGTCATTTTCAAGCAGTCTTCCATCACAATTGGGCGTAATGGCATCGTAACGCGCTGCCACATCCACATGTTCCAACCATTTCCTATTCACGCCAATCTTATAGTATGCAAATCCGTACAAGGCATGAGTGGGTTGGAATCTCGCATCGGCATACCATTTATATATATACTCCGATTCCAGATGCAGATTGGCAATATCATACGCCAAACCCAATCCAAGATTGTGCATCCGAAGCTCTTCCGGGCGCACGGCGGCGTAGTTGACGGTTAACTCAAAGCCCTTGAAGAACTTGAACGAACCGCGCGCCACATAATTCAGTTCTTTCTGGAACTGCATCTGCCGGCTGAATCCACGGCTGTTGAACACGCCCGCTTTAATCTCAAAGGGCACGACTTTATCCCACTTGTAAGCCACCACGCCGCCCACATCGCTCCAAGCGGTGATTTTCTGGGTAAGAAACGATTTGTCGGAGAAATAATATTGATATGGGGAAAGCAGATTCTCATTACTGAACGGCATTTTATCATAACCAATCAGAAACGAGAGTCCTTTTACGGGTTTGAATTGCGCGAAAATAGCCACTGGGGAGAATTTTCCGCCGAAGGTAAGGTCCACCAAAGCCATGTAAGAAAACATGGGGTGCACGCTGCCATAAACGCCCACACGCGTATGGCGCAACTCAAAATGATGGGCGTTAAGATTGGTGTTATACTCATAACGGCCGAGAACCGTGGCGGTGAACTTGGGGATGTAGTCTTTCTTGGTGAACTTATATCTGTTAGTGACGGTGGTATCCCCTTTCTCCGTAAGGGTATCCTGCACTTGCGACACAGCCGTCAGGCAAACCGTCAGCAGCAGCGGCAATAGAATCAGTTTCAGCAAATTCCGTAAGTTCTTATCCATGAGATTATTAGTGAAGAATGGCGGCAAATGTTTTGCAAATCAGTTTTATATCACCAACAACAGACTGGTTATCTATGTATTGAAGATTCAATGCCAGTTTGGCGGGCATCACCTCTTCAATGTAGGTCTTTTCCGGATCTTCGGAGGCGGCCAGCAGTTCGTTCTCATGCACATATTGTATAGACGCAAGATCGGTGAGGCCGGGGCGCACACTCAGCACACGCATCTGCTCAGGCGTGTACATGTCCACATACTTGCGCACCTCTGGGCGCGGCCCCACAATGCTCATATCGCCTTTCAACACATTGAGCAGTTGGGGAAACTCATCAATCTTGTATTTGCGAAGAAAATAGCCCACGCGGGTAATACGACTGTCGCGCTCGCCAACCGTAAGCAGACCCTTCTGGTCGGAACCCGTGCGCATGGTGCGGAACTTATACAGATAGAAATCCTTGTTGTCCTTCCCCACCCTGATTTGGCGGTAAAACACACACCCGCGCGACTCCAGCACAATCGCCATGGCAATAATCAGCCAAAACGGCAACAGTATGAGCAGCACCAACGCTGAAGAGAGAATATCCAGCAGTCTTTTCATAAATATCAGTGATAGCGCCAGTTACCATTAATGTCACCGCCGTAGTAGTCCTCCGGAGTCCCATTATAAATGTCCGTCTGCGGCTGAATCTTCTTCACCAGTTTCATCTTCCAGTTGGAATCATGAAGCTCCCCATACTTGTTGGAATGGAGCAACTCATAGTCATTGCCCACCAGCGAGGGATCATAAAAGACGAATTTCACATTCGACTGGTCATCCAAATAATAATAATGCCATATTTCATAAGGCACTGTAGTCGGGTCGGAAGGGATTTCCAGAATCTCATTGGGCTGGCCGTACTGCAGATACACACGGCCACGGTCGGTCAGATACCCCTTCACCTGCTTGCTGCCGAAACGCTCGTGGACAAAAGAGACCATCTTGGCATATTTGTTCCATTCCGCCTCAGGGTTATTGGGGTTGCGCGCGAGCCAGAAAGCATAGAAATAACGCTGCAACTGCTCGGTTTCCACATCTTTCATACGGTTTTCAAAGAAATTGCGTTCCACTGTGGTGGAAATGGGATACAAACAGTGCACATTCTCCTCCAGCACTTTACGGTCGGTCATGGACGCCACAAAAGAGTTTTCCACCACCACATCGTTGTATCGGGTAAGGTCAAGTTGCACCGAAGGGTTGCTTCTTTGGAAGAACACCTTGTTCACCAGCAACAGACTGTCGTGTTCATCATACAGTTCCACTACCGTATTGTAGTTTCCGGAAGGCAGTTTGAACACATTGAACTGGTCAATGACCAGCACCACATCATCGGTTGTCAACTCCTTGGTTATGATATTGTTGGGGAGCGCAACCAGCTTGTTTTCCGCATTTTCGACAAAGCATTTTGCCACAAGGGGCACGCCTGCTCCTAGCACATGTTTGGTGTTGTATATTTCCAGCGCAAACGGAAGGGTGTATTGGTTTTCCGGAATGAAATTGTAATAAGACGGGGGCAGGCAGAATCCGTACTTGATGTACATGTCGGTGGATTCGGGCGCGCGCAGATCCTCATACAGCGAAATGCGGGAAGAGGAAATCTTGTCTTCCGGAAAGTTCAACACAATGCGGTCAATGTACTTCAACTGCATGGAGTCCTGATGAAGATCGGTCAGGTAGAAATTCAAGAAAAAATCGCCGTTTGGAACAGGAAAATTCTGAATATCAGCAAAATCCGGCAACTGACCCGTAGTGTCCGCAAACTCATCACTGGACAAGATATAGTGAAGCGTTTTCACCACTGTATCGCCCTTGGCGACATCCACCCGGATATCCACATCGGCCTCGAACTTCTGATGCTCGTTCAAGGCATATTTCACGGAATTGCCTCCGATAATGAAGGTGAACTCTATGTAAGGTTGCATCTTGTCGGTGCAGTACGCCTTGTGGCTGATGAAGGCCTTCATATTCTGGGCGGAACCTATCAGGACCAACAGACATGCGGCGACAAAAAGGGTCAATTTTTTCATAAATGTCTGAATTTAAATATTGTGTCATTGTAGAGATGTCACCATGTGATGACTCTACAATGGGGTTATCGCAATCGTTTCAACAATTCCACTGTCAGGTCGGCGATGGGGAGGCGGTATTGCTGCATGGTGTCGCGCTCGCGCACGGTCACCGTGTTGTCCTCCTTGGTCTGGTTGTCGATGGTGACGCAGAACGGGGTTCCGATAGCATCCTGTCGGCGGTAGCGGCGTCCGATGGCATCTTTGTCCTCGTATTGCACCATGAAGTCCTTCTTCAGCATGTCGAAAACTTCCTGTCCGATCTCCGGCAGCCCGTCTTTCTTCACCAACGGCAGCACAGCCACCTTGTTGGGGGCCAGTTTGGCGGGCAGTTTCAGCACCACGCGTGTGGAACCGTCCTCAAGTGTCTCCTCCGTATAAGCGTTGCTGAACACAGCCAAGAACATGCGGTCCACGCCGATAGAGGTCTCAATGACATACGGCACATAGTTCTCGTTCAATTCCGGATCGAAGTAGCGCAACTTCTTGCCGGAGAATTTCTCATGCTGTGAGAGGTCGAAATTGGTTCTGGAGTGGATGCCTTCCAACTCTTTGAAACCAAACGGGAACTTGAACTCGATGTCGGTGGCGGCGTTCGCGTAGTGCGCCAGTTTCTCGTGGTCGTGGAAGCGGTAGTTCTCCGGCGCGATGCCCAGATCCGTATGCCACTGCAGACGCGTCTGTTTCCAGTAGTCGAACCATTTGAGCTCCTCTCCTGGTTTCACGAAGAACTGCATCTCCATCTGCTCGAACTCGCGCATACGGAAGATGAACTGGCGGGCCACAATCTCGTTGCGGAACGCCTTGCCGATTTGCGCAATACCAAATGGCAGTTTCATTCTGCCTGTCTTATAGATATTTAAGAAATTCACGAAGATGCCTTGGGCGGTTTCCGGACGCAAATAGATAGTGTCGGCGCCATCGGACACGGAGCCCAGTTTGGTGGCGAACATCAGGTTGAACTGGCGCACATCGGTCCAGTTGCGCGTGCCGGAGATGGGGCACACGATACCCAATTCCTCAATCAGCGCCTTGAGGCCGACGAGGTCGTTGGCGTTCATCAGGGCAGCAAAACGCTCCGTGATGTCGTCAATCTGTTTTTGGTATTGGAGAACACGGCCGTTGGTTTCGCGGAACATCTTCTCATCGAAGTTCTCAAAGCGTTTGCGTGCTTTCTCCACTTCCTTATTTATCTTATCCTCAATCTTTTGGATATGATCCTCAATCAGCACATCGGCGCGGTATCGTTTCTTGGAATCCTTATTGTCAATCAAAGGATCGTTGAAGGCGTCCACATGGCCGGAGGCCTTCCAGATGGTGGGATGCATGAAAATGGCACTGTCAAGGCCCACAATGTTCTCGTGGTACTGCACCATGGCCTTCCACCAATACTGTTTGATATTGTTTTTCAGTTCAACACCGTTCTGACCATAGTCATACACAGCGCTGAGACCGTCATATATTTCGCTTGAAGGGAAAATAAAGCCATACTCTTTAGCATGGGCAATAATCTGTTTGAAAAGTTCTTCGTTGTTCGCCATAATAATTATTCAAATGTGAGAGAAACTTGAAAACCTTTGGAGCGCAGGGAATTAAGGGCACCCTCATATTTGCCTTCCTGCTGCAATTGGTTCATCAGACCGAGGGAAAATTTGAACTCGGTAGCGAGTTTGAAATATGTGCAATAGAAATCGAATCCCACGCCCACCTGCGCCATCACATCATGCGCATTCACCAGAAGCACCTCATGGGCGGACATATTGGCAATGTCTTTCGCCTTGCTATAGACCAGATTGAAACTGTATTGCGCACCGGCGACCACATATGCCCGTACATTGTTCATCATACGGGTGGACTTGAACTTCACCAACAGAGGCAGGTCCAGGAACACAATGCCGTTGGCGCCGCCATTGGCGTAGCTTATATTGGGAACATCCGTATTGCAGAAATACTGAACCTGGCAGTCGGGAAATGAGAAGCTCGGGATAAAGCGCAAATCGAAATATTTGCCCATTCGGATATCGGACACAATGCCGAAACCGAACGATTTTCCACCTCTTGGGTTCGCCACGCGCAATGAGTCGCAACCATCCATCGTGGTGAAATCGGGATTGGTGGAGATGATGTAGTTATAGGATCCGCCACTGAGCGAGAAACCGAAGTGGTATATCTTACTATCGTAATGTATCAGATTCGGGGTTCCGAATATCCTCGACTGTGCCGAGACGCCTACCGCCATCAGGAGCAGAAGCGACGATACGATAATAACTTTAAAAGAATTCATTCTTTGGTAATTAGACATAGAATAACGCCGGAATCGTAATTTTATTATGATTCTGACTCCCGTGACTGGTTCTTCAGTATCTCAGCTTTAAGTTGGGCGGTGTTAATGGGCACCACGCCCACATATTCACAAACCAGACCGCCCGCCAAATTGGAAGCCAGGCATGTCATCTCTATGCTTTCTTTTGCCCAGAGGAACAAGGTGGAGACAGAAATCACGGTATCACCGGCGCCAGAGGGGTCGCTCACACGACGGGTGAACGCGTTCTGGTGGTAGAATTGGTCGGTGAGTCGGTCATAGAAAGCCATACCCTTGTCTGACATCGTAATCAGCACCTTATCGATATTCTTCTCGTTGGCGAATTTCTTGACCAGCGCATTGATGTTGTCCAAGGTGAGCGCCACATTGTCCTCCAAATTCAAACCAGCGGAAAGTTCTTTCATATTCGGTTTGAACAGGTTCACATTCTGGTAGTTATTGAAATTGCGCTTTTTAGGGTCAACGGCGATGAAAATGTTCTTCTTCTGGGCGAAGGAGATCATTTCTTCAATCAGATCCTTGGAGAAAAGTCCCTTGTCGTAATCCTCAAAGATGATGGCGTCAATAGGATTATGGTCGATAACCTGCTCCACCGTGGTGAGGAACTGGCGTTTTTCGCGATCCTTGAGTTGCTCGTCGCGCTCGTCGTCCACGCGCACGATATGCGCATTGTTGCCGATGATACGGTATTTGACCGTCGTGCGGCGGCCATAGATGGGAACCAGGCCGAGAGAGTCAAGCTCACACTCCTCCATCAGGTCATACAGGACTTTCGACTTATAGTCGCTGCCGATCACGGAGCAGAGGATCGGTCTTGCGCCGAGTGATTTCAGGTTGAGGGCCACATTGGCGGCGCCACCGAGACGGTAGTTGCGGCTCTGCGCATTCACAATAGGCACCGGGGCCTCAGGACTGATGCGGGTAACCTTGCCACTGATGTAGCAGTCAATCATCACATCACCGATAACCAGCACAGTAGCGTTAGTAAATTTATCAAAAATCTGATTGATTTTATCCATATCCATAGCATAGAATTTTAGGCGGCAAAGATACAAAAAATGTAGAGATGTAATCATACAACACCTCTACATTTTTGACTATATATTCACTATTCTGCGATGGTTATTCTTTGCGGACGCAGCGGATGCTGAAGCCCATGCCCTTCATATTCTCCTCCATCATGATAACGGGGCAAGTGTGGGTGATGACGCTGCAGACACCTTTTTGGATGATGGTGCCCGTACTGCATGACCAGAAATTGGTCTGGCCGAGCAGGTTCTCATAGCGGTAAATGTCATTGTTATAATATCCTGCGCCAGGAGCGTCAAAGCCGGAACCCGGGTTAACACCTGCCTCGCCGGGGATCCAAGCGGTGGCATCCGACGACTTCGCATTGTCGGCGGCACCGATGGCGGCCCACAAGCGGGCGTATTCCTCTTGGGTAGGTATTGCCCATCCTTTGGGACAAGCGCCTTGGACATAGGTGCCCGTTGGACCGTTCACGACAGGAGGATTCTCGGTGGAGTTCTCTTCCAAATTCATAGCGGAATACCAGGAGTAGAGACGGCCGAATTTTTCCACATTGGCGTCACGGTCAGGATATTCAGGGCTATAATAAGCGTTTGCTACCGGAATCGTCGCACCGTCGTCAGCGTATTTCGTACTGCGCAAGTTCTTCGCCAACCAGCACAAACCTCCCACCGCCACAACGGGATAATGGTTTCCTTCGTAATCAACCGCATCCTCGGTTTCATCACATATAGGATATTCCACCACGACGACCTGATCATAATTAAAGGTGCCGCAAAACTCTTCCACATTCCAGTTAATGGTATAAGTGCCTTCTCCATGGCGCGTAGTCATGTCAAAATTCGGAGTAATACTAATCGGTGCAGGGGTAAGATTTGGAGACGGAAGGTTGGAAAACACTGTGTCTGTATTTCCATAATAGAGCACAACATGCAGCGTTTCAATCTGTTCCGTATAATCTGGATCCACCAGGTGGATAATGTCATAGGTATTGTTGGAAATCATCCAATCGCAAGTTTCGTAGCGAACCTGATAGCGATAGCTTACCGTATCATCCACGGGGTTAAGCGCCACCTCATAAGTTTTGCTGACAGCACCGCTAATGTCGCTCCATGTGGCACCCTGGTCATAAGACTCTTGCCATTGATAATAGAAGACGGGGTCGCTGACTTCAGAATTGGCCGTGGGATTTGCCGTAAGTGTAGCGTTCACATTCACAGAGCAATAGGAACCGGCGGGGTCACCTGTCACGGTAATGGAGCCGGGACTTAGCGGATTGGGGTTCGTCATCGTAAGCTCATTGGAATACATAGTGCCACATCCTGTGGTATAAACTCTGCGAATGAGGTTGGAAACCGAACTGAGCACATTGGTCGTTGGGGTATAGATTACACCAGTGGCATCTGGAATATCGCTCCAGGTAGTGCCATTGTCATGGGAAACCTGCCATGAGACAGTGTGGTCAGCATCGCCGCCGGACGGATCCGTATCGCTGACAATCTGGTCAATCACCATATCCTGGCACACCAGTTGGTCTTTGCTGATCGTACCGGCCACTTGTTCAGGATAAACGACAACCGAAACCGTAAATGTGGTGGTATATTCATTGTAATGGGCAGTCACCTCATAGACCACACTGTCCAGAATATCGGCAGTGTTGGTCAATGTGCCTGTAATGGCATCCACGGGTGTGGTTTGGTCGGTTGCGCCTGTTATATTGCTTGTGTTTTGTACGATGGTCCAAGTGTATTGGGTACCTGCGGGCACAATACCGTCGATCTCGTCTTGAGGGGTGTAGTTGAAATCGGATGTTGAGCAAATAGTGTCGCGCCAGTCGTTCACATCAAGAACGGTAACTATATAGGCGATACGCACATACCCCGGGGCGCCGGAGGCACCCGGTTTGTAGGCAGCCGAATTGGATATGCTGCCGCCGCCGCCACCACCGTAATTTTCGCCAGCTTCGCCAGAGTTACCTCCCCAGTTACCGCTAATAATCGTTGAGGCCACACCATCGCCGCCATTTCCGGAGGACGGGTTTCCGGCACCAGCCGCACCACCATCCCCTTTGTTATAGTATGCGCCATCGCCACCGTTACTGCCATCGGCCGACACACCAGCCGCACCGCCGCCACCGCCGGAAGAGCAATATGCTCCTGTATTGAGAACACCTGCGTATGCATCTCCACCATTGCCACCTGAAAAAGCGACATCATTATAGGTACAATTCTCCGCTTTGCCACCTTGGGCTCCGGTTGTGTTTCGTACACCAGCCACCGTTTTTCCGCCTTCGGCAAGCACTTGAACCGCATCATTATAACGGACATAGCTGTTTCCGCCAGACACTACCGTGGGATTCTCCGTATTGTTTCCAGAGGTGCTGCCTTGCACACCCACCTCAACAGTCATCGTGTTTCCAGGAACCACCTCTATGATGGAGCGCGCGTATGCGCCACCGCCACCGCCACCGGTTGGTCGTAATATAGCCCGTGTCAGCCAATTGGTCGTATTCTTGGCATACCCACCAGCGCCTCCACCACCCCAGGCCTCAAGAGTGGCTGAAAACACTCCTTTAGGTACCACCCAAGAGCCTGATGTGGTGAATTCGACTGTATCGGGATATTGCGCCTGTGCGACAACAAAAGCCGGACAGGAGATAAGGGCGAAAAACGCCAATAATAAGTTTCTGAGATTGATTTTCATTTTTATCTTCATTAATTAGAATTTGTATTTTCTTGTAAAGCAATATTTTACTTGGTTGTTCCAACTGAATTTTCAAAGCTGCAAAAATAATTTTTTTCCATATATATCCAATTTTTTTCAGCATAAAAACCCTAGAAAAATCGTAAATTATTTTTTAAACAACTCATTATCAATAATATAAATATGTTAAAAATTGTTAACGGTGTAAATAAATAAGAAGACTGCATATAAGTCAAAAACTACGGAAATAATATAGGTGTTGGCCTAACCTCACGGTCTGTTGATTGGGATTCCGCCGTTCTCTATGTTCACGGCGGAATGGTTCCATGCGGGTGAAAAAAGGGAAAGGAGAATATTTACGAACGAACAAATTGCAGGGAACGGTCGAAAAATTGTTCCCAATCGTTTATTCGTAACAATTGTTGAAGCTGTTCTGGAGAAAGTTTGAAGAAACAGGCGTAGTAATGCCATAACTCCTTCAGTTTGGCCATGGTGCTCCGTTCTTTAACAGAATCCAGCAGTTCTTGTGTCCACAGTTGGTAATATTTTGAAAATCTTTGTTTTGCGTCACCGGAGAAACACCCTTTCAGTTCTTCGGTCAGGAACGGGTTGCGCAACAGGCCACGGCCCAGCATCCAGTCGTCAATTTTGGGATAGCGGTTTTGCAACTTCAAGTAATCGTCCAAGGAAAACAGGTCGCCGCTATAAATCAACTTGTGCTGCGTATGCTGATACAGCAGGTCCATTTGGCCCAAATCGGGTTCGCCCTCATACATTTGTGTACCCAATCGGGGATGGATGACAATGAAATCGAGGGGATAGTCGTTAAGACGCTCCAATATTTCAAGTCCTTCGGAGGGTTCTTTCAACCCAAGGCGCATCTTCACGGAGAATCGGAACGGGGTTTGCGTGGTGACGGTGCGCACCACCGCTTCCACCGCATCCGCGTCGGGCATGATGCCACACCCGCGCCGCCTACGCACCACCTGCGCCACCGGACATCCAATGTTCCAGTTGAATGCCTCATAACCATACATATCGTGCACCATCCGCATGGTGTCCACAAAATGTGCGGGTTTGTTGCCCATCAGTTGCGGAATTGTCGGAACATCCGTGTTGTTTTTCGGCCAGATGTCGCGCCAGTTGCGAATATTCAGTTTCGCGGTCTCCTGCACAGGCAAAAAGGGAGTAACACAACAGTCTATACCACCCACATGGCGATATAGACTGTTGCGGAACATATAGTTCGTGATCCCGTGCAGCGGAGCCAGCCAGATTCTCATCTCTATCTGACCACCACCTTGCGGGTTAATGTCCGGTTGTTCTGCTCCAGGAAAAGCATATACACCCCAGGAGCCAAATGGTGCACATCCACTTGAACCGTACCCGTAACATTCTGTTCTTGTGCAATATAACGGCCTGTCAAATCCATCAGCTTATACTGATAACGATCGTTGGTAGAAGGAGCGATGCAGAACATATCCGTTGCGGGATTCGGATAGACATTCACCTTAATCGGCTCATTTTCAGATATTCCCACACCAAAATCAACTTGTATGTCATCCACATAGAGTTCCGTGTTCAGGTCGGTGCTCATACCACCTGCGAGAATGATGATGCAGATGGAATCGCATGCCGTTTGCGGGCTGTCGAACGATATGGAGACTTGCGTGTATTCAGGGAGAGTCTGATCCGTTTCCATTTGCGCGTATGAAACAGGGACTCCATTCTGTTTGGTAAACGCGATCACGCGCATAGTATCCATACCCTGCGGCAAATATTTCACCCACATACTCAAGGAATATGGCGTGGTTTCGCAAGGCATTCCGGAAGCCAGGAGATTCAAGAAAGTGGCCAAATCCCCAATATTGTCCATGTTTATGCTATCAAGTCCCCCATTCATCAGGTCGGTAATGGTGCTCAACGGAATGTTGAACTCGCCAGCCGCACCCAATTGCGCGACACCGGGGATTGTGATGTTGTAATCGGTGGACGGAATGCCCAAAGAAGACGCCTGCAACTTCAGCGCATAATTGCCTGAATGCGGAACCGGAACCTGCGAACCGAAATTCGCACTCAACGGATAGGGAAAGTCACCCACAACGGGTATTGTGACAATCACATTTCCATTGATACTGGTGGTCCAATTGTCTGGTTTGCCGCCAGTCCAACTTTCAAATCCGCCATTGGGGACATCAGTCTGTGCCACAGCAACCAAGGCAGACAGGATAATAACAAGGGTAAAAAGTTGTTTTTTCATATTGTTTGGGTTTATAGGTTCAAAGTTTCGAGTAAAAAATGAATTTTGAATAATGAATTTCCCTTACCACACGCTTGTCCAGTCTTCCCTATCGCGAACAGAAGCGTCCTTGTGATATTCACGCAGTTTGGCGTATTTCAGGAAACTGTTGTGGGCGATGGCTTTCGACAGCACATATCCGTCCAATCCGCCAAAAATACCACCACGCAGGAAATAATTGACAAAAAAAGCCGAAAAACCATGCAAAAAGGGCGACAGGGCGTTCGCTTTCTTCCCATTCAGATACAGAATTTTCGCACCTCGGGTGCTGTAATTCCGCTCCGGTTTGGCAAACAACTCATCATAATTATGATAGCGGTAGTGGATCAAATCGGCTTTCAACCGGCAGGTATTCTGTTCCGGCACGAAGGCATGTTGCTTCAAACCAGCAAATTGCAACCGGTCTTTCCGGAATATACGCACCAGATAGTCGGGATACCAGCGGCAGCACTTCACCCATCGATCACCGATATAGTTGCGCCGGCGCACGGCATAGCCGTCGTAGGGTGTGTGTTCCAAATCGATATGCTGGAGCATCTCCACCAGCTCGTCCGACAACCGCTCATCCGCATCAATGCTGATCACCCAATTGTTAGAGCAGTACGGCAGGGCCAGATTCTTCTGCAACCCGTCGCCGATATACTCATGCTGATAAACTTTGGCTCCGGCGGCCTTTGCCAGTTCCACAGTCCTGTCCTTGCTGTATGAGTCGGTCACCACCACCTCATCGCACGCGCGCAGCAGCGATTGCACGCACGCTGTGATGTTGCGCTCTTCATTAAGGGTGGTTATAATGCCGGTAATGTTCATTAGGGGTGAAAGGTGAAGGGTGATGTTGGTGAATGGGGTGAATGAGGTGAAAGAGTAAAAGAGTAAGAGAGTAAGAGAGTAAGAGAGTAAGAGAGTAAGAGAGGAGAGGATAGGTGTTTAATTTGTGTAGATTCGCGCGATTCGTGGATTATGGACGGCGTTCAATGGCGGCGCCAAGGTTATTGAGCCGTTCCACGATATATTGGTAGCCGCGGTCTATCTGCTCCACATTCTGGATGACGCTGGTGCCATTGGCCGACAGGGCAGCGATGAGCAAAGACACACCGGCGCGGATATCGGGCGAATACATCGTGGTGGCACGCAGCGGCTTGCGGCGCTCCAGTCCGATGACAATCGCGCGGTGCGGGTCACAGAGTGTGATCTGCGCGCCCATCGACTGCAGGTTGTCAACGAAGAACAAGCGGCTCTCGAACATCTTCTGATGGATGAGCACGCTGCCTCGCGCCTGAATGGCGGTCACCAGAGCAATACTGATCAAGTCGGGGGTGAAACCGGGCCAGGGAGCGTCTGCAATGGTGAGGATGGAACCGTCCATGTTGGTTTCCACCTCATAGCAATCCTGCTCGTGAATCACAATGTCATCCCCTTGCTGTTCAAAATCAATGCCCAACTTCTTGAATGTGTACGGGATAATGCCCAGGTGCTCGCAGGCGCAGTCCTTGATGGTCAGCGCCGACTGCGTAAGGGCGGCCATGCCGATAAAGCTGCCGATTTCAATCATGTCGGGCAGAATGCGATGCTCGCAGCCATGCAGTTTCTCCACACCTTCAATCGTCAGCAAGTTGGAACCGATACCCGTAATCTTAGCGCCCATGTTGTTCAGCATGGTGCACAGTTGATACAGATAGGGTTCGCAGGCAGCGTTGAAAATCGTGGTTTTCCCTTCCGCCAGCACAGCAGCCATCACGATGTTGGCCGTACCGGTAACAGAGGCCTCATTGAGCAGCATATACTTGCCTTTCAGGTGTTTGGCCTCCAGTTGGAAGAAGTTGCCATCCTCCGAAAGATGGATATCCGCCCCTAACTGCTCAAAACCCTCAAAGTGGGTGGTCAACGGGCGGCGGCCAATCTGGTCACCACCGGGACGGCCGGTATAAGCCCTGCCAAAGCGCCCCAACAGCGGCCCCAAAATCATAATGGAGGCCCGGATGGAAGTTGACAGTTTGGCGAATTCGGCGGTTGTCAGCACATCCAGATTCACATCATCAGCCTGGAAAGTGAATGTATCCTTGCTGAGTTTGGTGATTTTCACCCCCATCAGCGAAAGAATGTCCTTGTAACGCTGGGTGTCACGGATGTCCGGCAAATTGGAAATCGTCACGGGCTCGTCAGTGAGCAGCACGGCCGACAGCACCTGCAAGGCCTCGTTTTTCGCGCCCTGCGGGATGATTTCGCCATGCAACTTATGACCGCCTTCTATGATAAACTCTGACATGTTTGGCTATGAACTTTGACTATGAACTATGAACCTTTTACCTTGTGCCTTGCGCCCCAAACCAATTCCTCGATTATTCGGGAATTACAATCGGGAAATGCTGGTCAAACTCCATGCGGTACGGAGCACCGATGATGTTGGTCAGGAAATCGGTATATTGATCCGTGAACATGAACTTGTTCGGATCGTAGTAAGCGGCAGGCAGCGGGAAGTTGCCCACATTGCCCATCTCGATTTCAGCGGCGTGGAACTCTTCCAGTTCCTCGTAGGGCACGATATCGCGCATGACGGCCATCTTGCCATAGTCCTCGCGCAGCAGCAAATCGACCACCTTGTCGGCCAAAGTGGAGGTCAATCGGCGGTCATACTCGTAGCACTTGCCGGAACGCGGAATGTAACCGGAAATCTGGCCACGGGCTTCAATGCCGAGTTTTTTGTTGATTTCGGAAGCGATGACACCGCTCACGCCACCAAAACGGGGGTGACCATATTCGTCCAAGTCGGAGGATGCATACACCATGCCGAGTTCCTGTTTCTCATCGTCCCACCAGCGAACGCCTTCCGAGACGGCGATAATCAGACTGTGTTTGGGCGAGCGCATGTAGTTCTCTTTCACAGACTCGAAGAAGAACTCTTTGCGTTCCTTCGTCATCTCCACTTCCGGAACAAGGGCCATCTGGGCACCACCAAAGGTGGCGGAACCGGTAAGCCAACCTGCGTCACGGCCCATCACCTCCAGCACCATGATGCGCTGGTGTGACTCGTTCGTGGTGTGCAACTTGCTGGTCAGTTTCTTCACGGCCATGGCTCCGGAGGCAAAACCCGGGCACAACACCGTTTCGTGCTGCTGTCCCTGATAGTGATGCCAAGTGTGCGTTCTCAAGTCATTGTCAATCGTCTTCGGGAAACCGATGACAGGAATACCGTATTTCTCGTACATCTTCTTGGCGGCGCCATTGGTGTCGTCACCGCCGATGGTTACCAAAACATCAATCTTATAGCGTTCAATGTTACGCAGGATCTGCTGGGAGCGGTCCTCCGGATTCTTCTTGCTAGGGAAGGGGTTGGTACGGGAGGACAGCAGCGCCGTGCCACCGTAAATACCGTTGTACGGGATATTGGTCAAATCCACAATATCACCATCGCCAAGGAGGCCCTTCCATCCGCGAAGGATACCGTAAACCTTGAAACCGAGCATGGAAGCCCTGTTGCGAACGCATTCGATACTGGAGTTGATAGCAGGGGTGTCGCCACCACCTGAAAGAATCGCTAATGTTTTGCCATTAAATAATTTATCTGGTCTCATATTCGTGTGTTTTTTTGATTTTCTTAAAAATTATTGCGCCAACATCTCAACAGCGGCGACACGGTGCGTGGAATCGGTGCGGATCAGATACTCCTCACAGCGCATTTCCTCCACAATGCCATTCACGATTTTTTCGATAATATAACCTTGAACATCAAACGAATAAGGTTTGCGCACAATGTCATAATACTGGGCCTGCATCGCCTCCCAAGTCTCACTCACCTTGAAAAGCCCCATACGGATAGCCACCTGACTGCTTAACCCTTCACGGAGTGTGCCCGACTGCATCGAAGCGAAATAATCCGTAATAGCAGATGAGTTTCCTTTTATCAGTTTGTCCAAATCATACACCACCAAATTGTCGATGGCGCTGCCGAAAGTGGTCTTCACCACAGAACCGCAAGATTCGGCCAAACGGTTGGAATGACGGATAAGCGAGTCGTTGAGATATCCGAAATTATGCGCCGCCAGCGTGTCCATCATAGGTTGAATGTTCTTATAATCAAGCTTATACAATTCATCCTTGTAACTTGAAAAACCATCCGCATTACACAACTTGGCAATGGAAGTGTCCAATGAGGATTTCAGGCAAATCAAAATAGCGTTTGATTTCTGACTGTTTGTATAGAGCGGTTCGGCATATTGTCCGGATTCATCACTACAAGAGCCCAAAACCAGTATGGAAAGCAGAGCAACAGCAAATATTTTAATTTTCTTCATCATTTTATAAAATTTGTGTGCAAAGATAACTATTTTTGCGGTATGAAAAACAAGTTGCTACAATTTATCGCTAACACTCCATCTACCAACAAGTTATTATCTGAGATGATCCATGATTCCTCGGAAAATGGGAATCCTGTCCCTCCTTTTTTTGCATTACACACCGATTTTCAATCCGAAGGGCGTGGGATGGGTTCCAACTCATGGTTCAGCGACAGGGGACGGAACATTCTGGTCAGTTTTTACTTCAAGCCCAACCTCCCCGCATCAAGACAATTCCTTTTCAACCAATATTTCGCTCTGAGCACACTTGCTTTCATCCAAAAGTTTCTCCCAAAGGCCCTCATCAAATGGCCGAACGACATATATGTTGACGGGAAAAAGATTGCCGGCATCCTCATCGAGCACACGGTCAGTGGCGACCGCCTCCAACACACCATCGCCGGCATTGGCATCAACATCAACCAGGACCACTTTCCGAATGACATCCCCCACCCCACTTCATTGCTCTTGGAAACAGGATGCGAGCACGATGTGAACGAATTGCTGGAAGCGTATTGGCAGACCCTGTACGACCATTTTCCCGAATGCGACTTGTCGCATGAAGAGAATTTGAAAAAACAGTATATCAGCAACTTATACCAATTCAACGAATATCATCCTTACCTAATCCACGATCATCGCGCCGAAGCGCGCATCACCGACCTTGACGAATACGGAAGATTGGTGCTGCACGACAGAAACGGGGAACGGTTCGTGTGCGGGTTTAAGGAGGTGGTGTTTATTTGAGATGTGAGATGTAAGATTAGAGACCAATTCCTTTTTCATTTTTCATGACCCAAGCCCAATTCCATAAGAAACTCCAAACGCATTTCGGATTCGAGCCGACGGACAGCCAGCGCGATGCGATGCAGGCGTTGTCGTCGTTCATTTACGAGAAAGGTGAGAACTTCCTGTTCATCTTGCAGGGTTATGCGGGCACGGGCAAGACCAGTTTGGTGAGCGCGCTGATCAGAGCGTTGGAGGATGTTGGGGTGAACACGGTGATATTGGCGCCCACGGGCCGCGCGGCCAAGGTCATCTCGCAATACGCGGGCCGCAAGGCATACACTATCCACAAATGGATATACCGGTTGGGCGTGCGCAATGGCATTCGGCAGTTTTTCCGCAAAGAGAACAAATACAGCCACACTTTGTTCATCGTGGACGAGGCCTCCATGATTTCCGCCGAGTCCGCGCCGGGTGAGTTTCCGGGCATGAGCAGTTTGCTGGACGATCTGATGGAGTATGTCTTTTCGGCTCCGCACAACCGCATGTTGTTCATCGGTGACGACGCGCAACTTCCTCCGGTGCACGCCACCGAGAGCCCCGCACTGAACGCCGAGTACCTGCGTCATGCCTACCAAGTGAACATCCGGGGCAGCCGACTCACCCATGTGGTGCGACAGACGCTTGACTCCGGCATCTTGTTCAACGCTACGCTTTTACGAGACAAGTTAAACCAAAACGACATCTCCTTTCCCTTCTTCAGCAAGCAACCCTTCGACGACTTCACGCGTGTGCCCGGCGGCGAGTTGGAGGATCTGCTCAACAACCTGTACAACCAAAACGACTGCGACGAAATCGTGGCCGTCACCCGCTCCAACAAACGGGCGTATATCTTTAACAACGAAATCCGAAGCCGCATCCTCTTCCGTGAGAACCGCATCACCACCGGCGACTACCTGATGGCGGTGAAGAACAACTATTTCTGGCTGGACGAGACCTCCGAAGTGGGATTCATCGCCAATGGCGACATCATGGAGGTGATGGCCATCCACAAACAGCAGGAGATCTACGGTTTCAACTTCGCCGATGTGACCGTGCGCCTGTGCGATTACCCGAATTACCCAGACATTGACATCAAGATTATCTTGGAGAGTCTGGAGGTGGAAGGTCCGTCGCTGACCTACGAGGACAACCTGCGACTGTACCGTGCCATTGAGGAGGATTTCGCGGACATCACAAACAAGAGGGCCCGATTTTTGAGAATCAAGAACAGCCCGTACCTCAACGCCGTGCAGGTGAAGTTCGCCTACTCGCTCACATGCCACAAAACACAGGGCGGCCAATGGAAGCATGTGCTCATCGACCAAGGGTATCTGACAGAAGACAATCTCGACAAGGAGTATCTGCGCTGGCTATATACCGCCGTCACCCGAAGCACGCAAAATGTGTATCTGATCAATTTCGAGGAGAAAATGTTTGAGAGATGATTGCTCTGACGGCAACCCTGTTGAGGCCTATCATTCCTCTGATTTTGGCGTAATTCTTTTAAAATTCATAAATTTGTTAGCCGAAAAATTTTTAATGCCATAATATATAACAAAAAAGTTATATATTTGCCGCGCAATCAAAAAACAAAATATTATGAAATGGAGCGAGTTAAGAAGAATCGCTGAAAAACACGGCTGGTATTTATGGCGTAGCGGAAGCAGACACGATATATACCTACACCCTGAAAAAAAAGGTTCTTTGGAAATAGAACGGCATGACTCACAAGAAGTGAAAACAAGATTGTTCTACAAATTGAAAAAACAGATAGGCTTCTAATGCTTTACAACGAATAATAAAAGAAAATCCCAACATATATAAACAGCATGAAAAGTACGGCATTAATAGAATTAGGGAAAGATGGCTCATTCACCGTTTTCACCTCCGACACCCAATCCACCATCATTGGGGAAGGGAGCACGGTGGCCGAGGCCAAAATGGATTTTGAAAATTCCTTGAAAGAAATGATCCATTTCTTTGAAGAAGACGGCATTTCGGATCCCGACAACCTGAAAGACATACAATTTGTGTACAAATATGATATGCCTTCGTTCCTAAGTCATTACAAATTTTTCAACATGAGTAAACTTGCCGAATACGCCGGAATAAACCCGTCGCTAATGCGGCAGTACAAAAAAGGACAATATGTGTCAGAAAAACAGGTGTCCAAAATACAAGCCGCTATCCACAAAATCGGGAGGGAACTTGCTTCCGTGAAGCTTGTCTAACCCCCCAATAACAAAAAAACGATGAGAGAATTTCTCATCGTTAATTTTTCAAATTCCAATCGTTTCTGGCTCTTACACCAAGTTCTGGAATCCCATGAAGGCCATGGCCAGGATGCCGGCAGTGATGAGGGCGATCGGCACGCCTTTCATGCCTTTGGGAATGTCCACCAGTTCCATCTGCTCGCGGAGACCGGCGAAGATGACGATTGCCAGCGTGAAACCGATAGCGATAGCCACCGAATAAATGGTGCTGTCGATGATGGAGAATCCGTGCGCGGCGATCAGCGGCTGTTCGGTAACCTTAATGGCAATACCCAACACAGCGCAGTTTGTGGTGATCAGCGGCAAATACACGCCGAGGGCCTTGTACAGCGACGGGCTCATCTTCTTGAGCATAATCTCAACCATCTGCACCAGGGAGGCAATCACCAGAATGAAAACGATGGTCTGCAGGAATGTGATATTCAGCGGAACCAGAACATATTTCTGCAATGCGGAAGTCACCAGGGTGGCGAGTGCCATGACGAAGGTAACGGCAGCGCCCATACCCAAGGCCGTGTTCACCTTGCTGGAAACGCCAAAAAACGGACAAATTCCAAGGAACTGCACCAAAATGATGTTGTTGACCAGTACAGCTCCGATAATCATTAATATATATTCCATAATTTCAGTTTTTTACATTTATTTTGTTGAAGAGACGCACGGCCGTGTGCCTTTACTTATGGCCGTGTGCCTTTACTGATTATTTTGCGGCACACATTTTATTTTTGCGTTTTTCCGTGACGCGGTTGATGATATGGCGCATCAAGGCCATGATGAAACCGAGCACGAGGAAGGCGCCAGGAGCCAGCACAAAGATCAAGATATTGTAATCCGACGGGATGAACTGGAATCCCATGAACGAACCTGCGCCGAGAATTTCGCGGACAGCGGCCACCAGAATCAGCGAAATGGTGAAACCGATACCCATTCCCAGACCATCAAGAATAGAGTCTATAACGCCATTCTTGCTGGCAAACGCCTCAGCACGGCCGAGAACGATACAGTTCACCACAATCAAGGGTATGAACACGCCAAGACTTTCGGAAAGGGCGGGCACAAAACCTTGGATGATCAGGTCCACGATACTCACAAATGTGGCGATAATCACGATAAAACAGGGAATACGCACCTTGTCGGGGATCACATTCTTCAACAGGGAGATGATGATATTGGACATCAGCAGCACGAAGGTTGTGGCGGCACCCATACCGATGGCGTTGTTCACGGAGGTGGTGACGGCCAATGTGGGACACATGCCGAGCACCAGGATTAGACTGGGGTTCTCCTTGAAGAAACCTTTGGTTAAAATCTTTATTTTACTCATGATAATCCTCCTTTACTATCTTAAAAACATTATAAGCCCGTTGTACGGCATCGCAATACGCTCTGGACGAGATGGTTGCAGCGGTAATAGCATCGACATCACCACCATCCTTGGACACTTGCAGCTTGTATTCGGCAGGATCCTGTCCGTTGAACTGTTTGGCGAAATCGCTTTTACTCTTGTTGATCTTGTCACCCAAACCGGGGGTTTCGCCCGCTTTGATCACTTCTGTATTGAGGATAACGCCATCGTCATCAAAGCCGACCATCAGGTCGAAGCGGCCAGCGAAAGCCTTTTTCGTAAAGGTCTCAACGCCTACGCCAAAGAGGGAACCGTCCGAGTTGATGGCCTTATGCACCGTAACATCCTCGCCATCGATGCTGATCACCGTGTCGGCAATATTGCCGGAGAAACCGGGCAGCACATCATGCAGGGCTTTGTCTTTCTTCTCTTTCTGTGACAATTCAATCGGCCCTTTGGTGAGGGCATAAACGCCCGTGAGGGCCAACCCCGCCACCAGGGCGATGGCGGTCAGCACGACCACCAGTTTTATCAATGAAGCTTCTTTTTTCTGTGCCATAGTCGTCTTGTTTTAGGGTTATTTAGCGTATGTTTTGGGCTTGAAAGCTCGGTTAATAAGCGGCACGAGCGCATTCATAATCAGGATGGAAAATGAAACGCCCTCCGGATAGGCACCGAACATACGGATGATGATGGTGAGCAGACCGCAGCCGCAGCCGAACACGATCATACCCCACGGGGTCACCGGGGAGGTCACCATATCCGTGGCCATGAAGCAAGCGCCGAGGATAAGACCACCTGCGAGCACATGGAAAAACGGATTGGCATATTGGGTAGGATCAATCAGCCAGAAGATACCGGCGAAGACAAACACGGTCAGGATAAAGGACACCGGGATGTGCCAAGTAATCACTCTGCGAATCAGCAGGAAGATAGCGCCGATGAGCAGGGCGATGGCGGAAACCTCGCCGAAACTGCCGCCCATTTGCCCAACCAGCATGTTCACATAGGTAGGCATCTCCGCGTTAGCGCCCTCTTTCAGGATTCCGAGCGGTGTGGGACCTGTAACGGCATCAGCAAAGCCCCAAATGGGCGTAGGCACCGGCCAGGAGGTCATGGCCACCGGGAAGGCAATGAGCAGGAACACGCGGGCCACCAATGCGGGGTTGAAGGGGTTGTGTCCCAAACCGCCGAACGGCATCTTGGCGATGCCAATGGCCACGATAGCGCCGACCACCATCATCCAGATGGGCAGGTTGGCGGGCACATTGAAAGCCAAAAGCACACCCGTCACCACGGCGGAACCGTCACTGATGGTGGGTTTTACCTTCATGATGAAACGCTGGATGAGGTACTCGAACAGCACACAACATCCAACAGACACCAAAGTTAGAATAATCACCGGCAGTCCGAAATAGAAAATGGACACCACAAATGCCGGCATTAACGCAATCACCACCGACCACATGATCTTCTGCACAGAATCATCACTGTGGACGTGCGGCGAACCGGAAACATTTAATAATCTGTTCATTTATAATAACTTTTAAAATATTATCTCTTACTCTCTACTCTTTTACTCTTTACTTCCTACAACTGTCCTTTCAACGCCAATAGCTCATACTTGGCCTTCAGCAGTTGGATATTATGCAACTCCTGATTCATCAGGGACTGCATTTCTTCATTGTGTTGGCGGATATAATCGTTGGCTGTAATGGTACCGTTGACCAGTTGGCTGGAATAGGTGCGTGTTAGTGAGCGGTATTTCTCCGTAATGGCCTTGTCGAGCACCAACAATTTCTCAATCCGGTTGATTTCATTCAGTTTGTCCTGGATGGCAATCTGATTGGATTTCTTGAAATCCTCCTCCTGACTTTTCAATATACTTTTCTGGATATCAATCACTTTACCCACACCGGTGGTTCTTGCCCAGTCGATCAGGGGGATGCGCAAGTTCACGCCCGCCATGTAGTACCAGTCGGGACGGTTGAAGTAGAACTGGTAGTCGGGACGACCGTAACCACCCGTGGCAAACAGGGAAATTTTCGGCAAACTGTTGGACAGATGCAATTTACGTTGAAAGTCCATCTGTTTGGACTGATTCTCAAAGATGGCGAATTCCAACCGCTGTGACGGTTCAGCCGCGCTGGTTTCGCGCACTGTCGGAACCTCAAACTCCGCATGACTCAAGTCATGGCCCGTCAAAATGGACAAGGAGGAGATGATGGACTCCCGACGGGAAACGAGTTCATTATGGTTCTGTTGCATTTTCAACGCTTCCAATTCCAACTGCGAGAGGGTGTTCTGTGGAATCACACCCTCTTTGAGCAGCACATTGAGTTGGTTGATCTGGTCGTCGAAGGTGCTTTGCACATTTTCAATGATCTCCATCTGTTTCTCCACAATCAAAAGGTTCAGGTACAGGGAGATGACATTGGATTTTATCTCGTTAATGGACAAGTCGATCTTATAAATCTCAGCATCATTCTGCAGGCGGGCGTACTGGCGACCGTAAAACATCTTAGCACCTTCAAACAGGACCTGTTCCAAATCCAATCCAATGTGATATTGCATGTTGGACAGTGACGGTTGCTCATCAAACGGGGGAAGGAAAAGTTCTTGTTTTGCATCCATCATCGGGGCATCTGCCGACTGGTAAGAGAATCGACCGCCAATGGAAAGTTTGGGATAGAGATGGGATGATGCGTTATGGAGACTTGTCTGCAGAATCTGCTCATTCAGTTCTTTTTGGACATTGGCGGATGTTTGCGCGACCGCCCATTGCTGACACTGGTCAATTGTGACAACATTCTGCGAGAACAAGCTGTATGTCAAAAAGATAGATATAACGAGTAGGTATATTTTCTTCATGCGGAGATGCTTTTATCCATATTTTTTAAAAACCTGCAAAGATACACTTTTTGCTTAAAAAAACACATTTATTTTTCTTTACATAATATTGTAATACTTAAATACATTTTTGTATTTTTGCAGGCTAAATTTTACATGAATTGAAAAAGCAAGACATCCAAAAAGTCAAAGACGCTTTACAGCATGCGAAAAAGATCGCCATCGTGTTCCATTTCAACCCGGACGGCGACGCTGTAGGAAGCGCATTGGCTTTGTATCATTACTTTAAAGATGACGGATACGATGTGTCGGCCGTCTCGCCCAACGCATTCCCTGACTTCCTGCACTGGATGGAGGGCAGCGACGAGATCATCGTGGCGCAGGAGAACCTCACCAAGGCGCGCAAAGTCATCAAGGAGGCGGACATGCTGTTTGTCGTTGACATGAACGCGCCGCACCGCGCGGGGCAGGACCTCCAGAACGGCATCGCCAAGTTCAAGGGTTTCAAGGTGCTCATCGACCACCATGTGCAGCCCGACATCCAATGCGATGTGATGTACTCCACAAACAAGACCAGTTCCGCCAGCGAGTTGGTGTACAATTTCCTGTACCGCTACCTCACGCCCAAGCGCAAGTTCACGCGCCCGATCGCGGAAGCGCTCTATGTGGGCATCATCACCGACACGGGATCGGTGACCTACGCGTGCGACTGCCCGAGTACCTACAATGTGCTCCGCAAGCTCATCGCCTCCGGCATCAACGGGGAAGCCATTCACCGGAAAGTGTATGACAACTATACGGAGAGCCGCATGAAATTGTTGGGACTCGCCCTGTCGCAACGGCTCACCGTACTGCCCGAATACGGCGCCTCGCACATGTACCTCACCAAACAGGACCTGCTGGACAACCATTTCCAAATCGGCGACACCGAAGGATTCGTCAACTACGGACTCTCCATCAAAGAGGTGCGGTTCACCGCGTTTTTCACGGAACGGGAGAACCGGATACGGGTTTCCTTCCGCTCCAAGGGCGATGTGGATGTCAACATCTTCGCCCGCAAGTATTTCAACGGGGGCGGCCACCACAACGCCGCCGGTGCCTTTTACGACGGCGACATCGAAAGCGCCCTACGCTACTTCGAGGAATCGGTGAAAAAAGAGTACCAACTGGCCAAAAAAACGACTTCAAAACGCAAATAAAACGTGACCTGGAGACTTCGCCATATCATCATTTCCATGGGTTTTCTGATTGTCACCGCTCTGTTGTGCGGTTGCCATGACAGGAGCACCGGAACCGTCATCAACTCCAATCAGCAGCCCGCTGAGGACAAGGAGGCCCCGTATATTGAAGGCAACAAGAAGATTTTGCGTTGGGAGGATGAGGAGATGTCACTGTTCATCAAGCGCTACGGATGGGACATGCAGCGCACCGGCACGGGGATGTACTATCAGATTCTAACGCCCGGACATGGCGAGACTTTCCAAGAAGGCGATGATATCACGCTGGAATACAACACTTTCCTGCTGAGCGGTGAGATGGTCTATGACTCCGAACATGATGGGGTGAAGCGTTTCAAGGTCGGGCGTTCGGACGAGATTGACGCCCTGCACGAAGCCGCCGCATTCCTGCGCCCCGGAGCAAAAGCCCGCCTGGTCATCCCCTCCTACATGGCATACGGCGTGAGCGGTGACGGCAACAAGATCAACGGCAGAGTGCCGATTGCGATGATGGTGACCTGCGTGGAAGTGGAACGATAAACTATGAATTTTAAATTATTAACATTATAACTATTAATTTTTTATGGAAGATTTTAACGAAGAAAAATTTGAACAAGAAGAGAACATCACCGCGAACGAGATTCGTGATGAAATCAAAGAAGAAGTGAACGAAACCATAGCGGAAGAAACGGCTGCCAAGGAGGAAACGCCCACTGACGGCGACGACTTCGAGACGCCTATGGCACCAAAGTCGAGAAAGAACCTGTGGATTATCATAGCCGCAGTGCTTGGCATTTTGGCTATCGCCGCACTCGTTTTCTGCCTTGTTTCCGGCAAATGCGGCAAATATAAAGGATACAAGAAGGACCGTGCCACCGGCATCTATTACCAGTTCTTCGGTGACATCCACGACACCGCCGTCATGCCGAAGACCGGCGACCTGGTAGGCATGTTGTTCTCGCTGCGCGCCGGCGACTCCGTGCTCATCCCCATGAGCCCCAACGAAATGCTGATGGACTCTCTGTACGAAGGCGACATTTACGCCGCTTTGCGCATGATGCATGTGGGCGACTCCGCCTCTTTCATCTTGGACGGCAAGGAGTTCTTCAAGCACTTCATGCAAGACACCATCTATCCGTTCGGCGATGCCCCGCTGTACTTTGATGTGAAACTGTACGGCCAAATGCCCGCCGCCCAGTTCCAGCAAATGCGCGCCGAATATGAGAATATGCTGAAGGAAAAGCAAGCCGCTGAGGCAGACAGCATCCGCGCCTACATAGACAAGAACAAAATCAAAGTGCAACCCACCCCCGAAGGTATCTATATCATAACCACCAAGAAAGGCACCGGAGCACAACCGGAACCCATGCAGGATGTGACCGTGCACTACACTGGCAAATTCCTAGATGGCAAGAAGTTCGACAGTTCCGTGGACCGCGGCGAACCTTTCACCTTCACGCTGGGCGCACGCCAAGTGATCCCCGGCTGGGAAGTGGCCGTTTCCAAAATGCATGTCGGCGATAAAGCCACCGTGCTCATCCCGTCCGACTACGCATACGGTGAGAGAGGCAACTACGGCATCCCACCGTTCAGCCCGCTGGTTTTCGACATCGAATTACTGAGTATAAGCGCTGAACAGCAATAATCATGAGAAGACCTTCTGCCCGACATATAATCCTTATCCTTTGGGGAGTCGTGCTCCTGTTCTCGGCCTGCAAGCGCAACCAAGACGCTGCCAGCGAGAAAATCAAAGAGCGTAAGCACTCCAAAGACGCCGTCACGATTACCGACAGCGAGTCCTTCGACATCCGGAAGATTGACACGGCATACTACTATCATGGATTACTGGAGGACAGTTGTTTTTATTTCAAGGTCAACGCTGTTGACCAGCAGACCATTTCAGGGCACTACTATCCGGTGGACGGTTCCGTCTGGCTGGAGGCAGTGCCCTTCACCATTTCGTACCGCGACAAAAAGTACTATTTCAAGGCGAACGGGGAAGAGAAGAGCATCCGTTTCTCCGTCACCATAGACACTTCGTCCATTTCCGGGGATTTTTCAACCGATCCCGCGGGGCTGTTGACACGCTCCTTTTTCTTCGAACGGTATTACGAGCCGAAGTACCAGGATTTTGCGACAAAGCGCTTTAAGGAGTCCATCTTCCAGGCGCAGGTGAAGCCCGATGTGGTGTATGGAACCGCCAAAGGATACTGGTGTTCCTATCCGATGAACGACACCAAGTACTTGAAAATGCTGACCAGCACGCTCGGCAAAACCGCCTCACGCCGGAACCTGGATCTGACGATGGATGTGTATATGCCTGAAGATGACACACTTGACAGGCATCCATTGATAGTGTTCCTGCACGGCGGCGCCTTCTATTTCGGCGACAAGGGGGCCACCACCATGTCGGAATGGTGCAAGCATTTTGCCGAAACGGGATATGTCACCGCCTCCATCAACTACCGCTTGGGGTTCCAAATCTCGAGGGCATCCATACAGCGTTGCGGATACATGGCCATTCAGGACGCGCATGCGGCCCTCCGGTATCTGGTAGCTAACGCAAAGGAATACGGCATTGACACCAACGCCATCTTCGTGGCCGGCACGAGCGCCGGAGCCATCACCGCCCTCAATGTCGCCCTGACAACCAACGCCACTTGCCCCGCATTTGTGCAAGAGCACAACCTGACACAAAAATGCGGACGACTGGAAGACTCCGGCAACTCACTAAAAAACAAATTCAAAGTCAAAGCCATCGCCAACATGTGGGGCGCCCTGTACGATCTTGATGTGCTTAAGAACAAACGCATCCCCATCATCTCGTTCCATGGCACTGAAGACCATATCGTACCTTACGACGAAGGATACCCCTTTTCCTCACTCAAAAGCAATATTGGCGAAAGACTCTTTGACAAGATGTACGGATCCAAAGCCATACATGAGCGCATGAACGAACTGCACATCCACAACCAGTTTTACCCGATAGAAGGCATGGGGCACTCCCCCTACGAAGATGCGGACGGCCATTTAAACCACAATTATTATTTCATCCAAAACAAAATCCAGAATTTTTTCCTGGACATCCTATGCGGGAACTGCTCTGTCGGATATGACAAAAAGAACCCTACCCGATTCACCCTGTCGAATTCCAACATTGCCCAAACCTCCTGGAAAGTGGAAGGCGGTTTCATCACAGAATCAGCGCCCGGCGAGATTCAGGTCTTGTGGCGCAAAAACGCCCCAAAGCACACCGTTACAGCCTCCTGTTTGTTGAAAAACGGCGCCTCCAGCACAAAAAAGATAACCCTAAAGCGTAGTAAATAATATGTTTGCCCGAAAAAAGGTCATAATCAATCATGACAAACTTCTTATCATGAGGAAAGTAATCCTACTCTGTATTGGAATATTATGCCTGAGCAGCTGTTCCAAATTGCGCGGAAGAGTGGAACCGAAGCCCAACTGGTTCAAGTATTACAGTGCGTTCAACAACAACCATTATCAAGAATTCTTTCAGCAGAAGATGGAGGAGTTCATGAATGACAGCGTGTTATCCGCCAAGCCCCATTTGTCCTATTTTTATCAGGACACCCCTACCCCAATCTGGACGGCAAACGGATTCCAGCAGCACAAGGTTGACGCCCTTTTGGAGCACATCGAGCATGCGTATGAGCACGGGATCCCGTCCTCACACTTCGGTTACGACACCCTTATGGGACTGATTACCCAACTACAGGAGCACAAAATCGCCAATGACACCAACATTTATAGTGTTCTGTTCGGTTTGGAAAACTCACTGTCAGATATTTATGCGAAATATGCGAAAGCGTTGCAATACGGTGCCACCGACCCGAAGGTGGTGAACGGCGGCAAATGGTTGTATGAGATGACCGCACCCGACAGCACCTTCTACCAGTCACTGGCCAGCGGCATCCCCGACATCACCGAGGCGCTTGCCTCCATGCAGCCTACCGACACCCTTTACCGCCAGCTTCAGGAAGAGCTGAAGCGGCTTTACCCGATTCGCGACACCGCATTGAAAGAGATTCCGGTACGCTCGGTAAAAGTTGGCCAAAACGGCAGCAACATTCCGCTTGTGTGCCAGCGTCTGCGCGTCACTGGCGAGCTTCCCGCAAACTACCCCGACACCACGCTGCTGACACAGGAAGTGCTGAACGGTATCAACAAATTCCGTCTAATCAACAATATACCCACCGGAGACTCGTTGGGGAAAGAGACCATTGAGAAACTCAACAGACCGATTTCCTATTATGTTGACAAGCTCAGCGCCAACATGGAGCGCCTGCGCTGGAAAACCAAGCACGCGAAAGGTGAGAGTTACATCGCCGTGAACATCCCTGACTTCACGCTGCAGACCTTTGTGGACAACAAACGCGTATTCAAGACTAAGATTTGTTGCGGCAAAACGCAGAATCCCAAGAACAATCCCGCGCGTGTGCGCAACGGCATCACGCGCGCCCACAAAGCCGAAACCCCACTGTTGCACAGCGAGATACGCCGTATCGTGCTGAATCCGGAATGGAACATTCCTTACGATATCGTCAAGAACGAGTATTATCCCAAGCTGTGCAAGAGCAACACGGCGGTAATCAACCGTGAGCATCTACTGATCAAAGACACCCGCACGGGCAAGTATGTGGTGCCGGAGACCATCGACTGGACTAAGGTTAACCGAAACAACATCCCCTATCGTTTATTCCAAAGTTCCGGAAGATACAACGCCTTGGGGCAAGTGAAGTTCGATTTCGCCAATACGGAGAGCGTGTATCTGCACGACACCAACAACAAAGGCGCCTTCAAGCGCCGCGTGCGCACCTTCAGCCACGGCTGTGTGCGCGTGGAGAACCCTATGGAACTGGCTCATATCCTATACGAATACAACAACTACGACGAGTGGGAAATCGAGCGTCTCGGCATCCTGGTGGGTGAAAAGCCCCAAACCAAAAGAGGCGAGAAATACCTGGAGAAGATGGAAGAGAAAGAGCAGGAATACTACGAGAAATTACCCGACAGCGAAAAACCCTTCTATCGCAAACTCCGCCCCTCATCCGTCATGCTCAAAAACAAAATGCCCTTGTTCATAGAATATTACACCTGCTTCATAGGCGACAACGGCCAAATCCACTACAGGGAGGATGTTTATTATAAAGATGACAACATCCTGAACAAATTGAAATAAAAGTAAATCATTGCCCATAAAAAAAGGAGTTAAGAGACGAAGGACACTTCACATCTTAACTCCTTTATAATTTTTGTGTTGAGGACTATTTCAGCAGGCGGAAGAACTCAATCAGCAAGTCCCAGCACATCTGGACGGTCTTGATTTCCAGTTTCTCATCGGGTGAGTGTACGCCGCGCAGGGTCGGTCCGATGGAAACCATATCCAAATCCGGATATTTCTCGGAGAAGAGACCGCATTCGAGACCGGCGTGGATAGCCAGCACTTGCGGATCCTTCTTGAAGAGGTTCTTGTAGGCATCCACCAACACATGGAGCACTTTGGAGTCGGGGTTGGGATTCCAGCCCGGGTAACCGTCGCCGGAAACCACATCGGCGCCGATCATCCAGAAGGTGGTGGACACCTTATCGACGATGGCCTGCTTTCTGGATTCCACAGAACTTCTCTGGCTGGTGGTGATAACCATCTTGTCGCCGTCTTTCTTCACGGAAGCGAGGTTAGTGGAAGTCTCCACGAAGCCCGGGATATCCTGTGACATGGCCTGTACGCCGTGCGGGCAAACGAGCAGTGCGTTCAGCACATCGATTTGGAAAGTCTCTTCCAGCACCTTCTCCACAGCGTCAGCGGGCTCGAGTGTCACAGTCACGCCAGCATCGGTGGTATGGAACTCGTTTTTGTAAGTGGCGTCCATCTCTTTGATGTAGGACTCGAGGGATTCGGCGTTGACGGAGGGCACTGCCACAATGGCATAGCCCTCGCGGGCGATGGCGTTGCGCAGGTTGCCCGCTTGAATATCGGCCACGCGCGCGCCGTAGTCGCAATAGGCGTTCCAGAGTACGCGGGTAAGCAGTTTCACGGCATTGCCGCGGCCCTTGTTGATGTCATCGCCGGAGTGACCACCCTGAAGGCCTTTCACTGTGATTTTGAAGAAGTTGAATTCATCTTCTTCCAGATCCTTGACATTCTCGTAGTCGCATTCCAGCGTGGCCACGGTATCTTTGCCGCCGGCGCAGCCGATGAAAAACTGGCCTTCGTCCTCGGAGTCGAGGTTGATGAGCATTTTGCCGGTCATGAAGCCCGCTTCGAGGGCTTTGGCGCCGGAGAGGCCGGTTTCCTCGTCGATGGTGAAGAGGCATTCGATGGGGCCGTGTTCCAGTTCCTTGTCATCGAGGATGGCAAGTGCCATAGCCACGCCGATGCCGTCGTCGGCACCGAGGGTAGTGCCTTTGGCTTTGAGCCATTCGCCGTCCACATAGGTTTGGATCGCGTCTTTCTCAAAGTCGAAATTCGTGTCGTTGTTCTTCTCGCACACCATATCCATGTGGGCTTGGAAGATGACAGGGGTGACATTCTCCTTGCCGGGTGTGGCGGGTTTGGAAATCAGCACATTGCCCACTTTGTCGCGTTTGGTGGGCAGGCCAAGGGCCTTGCCGGTTTGCTCCAGCCAAGCGGAGATTTTCTCCTCCTTCTTGGACGGGCGCGGGATCTTGGTGATTTCATTGAAGTAATAGAAAACCTTTGCAGGTTTGAGATTCAGCATTTCTTCGTTCATATTGATAAAAATTAAAGTTTGAAAATCTAAAGGTGTTTGAAAAACATCGGCAAAGATAAGAAAAAAAACATATTTACGCACAGGCAGGGGCCGGACAGAGCTTGGCACAACGGTTGATAATGTCGTTGGCTCTCTCGAAACCGGCATCACAAACTTTTCGCTCTTTGTTGCCGTCATACCCCATCACCAGATGTATAGTGTCATATCCTGCCACAATGGCTGCCAAAAGCTTACGATCGCGTTTGCCGGCCGCTTCTTTGTACTTTTCGATGGAAGGGCGTCCTTTGCCTGTGCGCACACCAAGCGCGGCATCCAACGCAACCAGACAACCACTCCACAAGATATTACCAGCAGTCTTCACATACTTGTTGTCTGTATAAATGTTCAATTCAAGGTCATAGTTTGCTTTCTTGATAACTTCTTCCGCATTGGCCACATACCTTCGGGCCTCTTCAATGGGATTAGATTTTTCCATAATTACTTTGTTTTTAATAATTGATACCGCAAAAATACATTGCCTCAAACCTTTTGTCAAGAGTTTCATAGATTTTTTTTTAGCCATAACAATCAGATAGTTACGGATTCACAAGACTTGATATTAAGAAATGACTGTTAATTGGCAAAACCGGATTTGGGAGATTTCGACGATGCAGAATGAAACGATTAAAGTATTGGGGTTCCGCCGCGGTATTGTGACATCAAATGATTGGGGTTCCGCCGCAGTATTACGACATGGTTAACGTTGGAGGTTCCGCCGCCTTCGGCGGCGGAATGGTGGGTGGGTTATCGGAAAATGATGGACAGTGCGCGGCCGAAAAAATATCAACAATATCAACAAACCAATATCAATTGTTATATATATATGTTTGTAAATGGTACCTTTGCGACTTTAAAACCAACAGGGTATCCTGTGCCCTATTTTATGTGATCCGAAAAATAATAATTAACAAAAACTTATATTTATGAAAAAATTTTACTTTCTTCTCATCACCCTTTTCTGCCTGTCCGCCACCTCATTACGGGCACAGGTAACCTTTACCCAGACTTCGAACGACGACTTCACCCAAGGCAACTCGTACGGGACCGTGATCAACAACAACGCCGTTGTTCCGGAACCGAGTCTGGTGGGCGGAACCTTGAACGACTGGGAGGCCACCACCAACATTCCCGCTACGCTCTACGGCCACCAGCTGTGCACATGGCGCAACTATCTTTATTGCATCGGCGGACACAACGGTTCTTCGGTTGTGAACACGGTTTACCGCGCCACCTTTCAGAATTCCGGCGCAAGCAATGTCGGCATCAGCGGATGGACCACACTGACAGCTTTGCCCGTTTCGCTGCGCGACGCCGCCGTGGTGAGCACACAGAATTACCTGATTGTGATTGGCGGACACAACGCCGACAGCATCTGCCGCAATATCTACACAGCAAAATTCAACAGCGACGGTTCCGTTGCCGGATGGAGCGTGTCGCCCGTTTCACTCCCGCAACCCATGTACGGCATGAGAGCCGTTGTGGCACAAGGCAACCTCTATATCATAGGCGGCACCACCTCCGACAACGCCTCGGGGTACAGCAACAAGGTATATCTCGGCAAGGTGAACGCCTTAGGCGAGCTTTATGAGCTGACGGAGACCGTAACCCTGCCCGTGGCCTTAAACCGTCATGCCGTGGCCACCGACGGACAATATGTCTATGTGACCGGCGGCCGCAACAGCTCCGGCACCAAACTGAACTCCGTTTTAAAAGCCACCCTCAACCCGGATGGCACCGTGAGCGGTTGGCAGGTCATGGCCGCCTTGCCCGCTGAAACCGACGGGCACTCCGCCGTGTGCTCCAACGGCGTGCTGGCCGTGATTGGCGGTGAGGACAACACCGGACTGGCCAGCAACAAGCTCTATTACACCCCCACCAACGGGAACGCTTTCAATTGGAACATTGCCGATGTGTTCCTCTCCGACCGTGTGAAAGACGCCGCTTCTGTCGCCTACCGCAGCTCCATTTATGTGGCCGGTGGTGTGAACATGGTGGGCACTATTCTCAACTACACCCGCTACGCCCCCATTACCGGCAGCAGCCAGGTGACCGACGCCACCTTCATCTCCACCCCCTTCCTCATTGGCGACCCCAAAACCATACAGGGCCTCTCCTACACGCTGAGCAACAACACCACCGACTACCAACTGCTCTACCGTGTGGCCGGCATGGACAAGGTGTATAGCAACTGGACCAGCACCGACAACAGCAATCCGCTGAACATCAATATTTCAGGCAGTTTCCTGCAATACATGATGCGTTTCACCTCCAGCACGGGCACACAACCCACTTTGGAGGACATGACGCTCACCCTCTCAGGCATTACGCAGTTGAGCGGCAACCTGAACGGCATGGACACGCTGAAGGTGGAGAACAGCCCTTATTGGGTAACCGGCTCCATCAGTTTCACCGACGGCACGCATGTGATTGACTCCGGCGTAACCATCTACTTCTCGCCTAACACGGGACTGGACATTACACGGGCCAACATGAAATTTAACGGCACCGCCAATGCCGGCATCACGCTTACCTCATACGACCATGAGGTGCCCAACTGGAACGGCGTCTATTTCCAGGATGCCAGCGACAATGGCGTATCCTCCATTATGAACTACACCTCCATCATGTATGCCGGCAACGGCGACAACAACGCCAACCTGCGGCTGTACAACACCAACCAGCCCGTCATCTCCCATTGCAATTTCCAACATGCTGACGGGCACGGCCTGCGGCTGGTGAACTCGCATCCCACGCTCTCCAACTGCACCTTCTCTTACAACACGGAGAGCGGCGTGTATATGGAGGGGGCCAACCCCACCTTGAACACCGCCACTTGTGATGGCAACGGTTTTGCCGGACTCTACTATGCCAACGCTAATGTGAACCCCAACTTGACGGACATTACGCTGCAGAACAACTTGTACGGCATCTATTCGCACACGCCCGACAACTCGTTTGCCCATAGCGGCAGCATTGTCATGAGCGGCAACGGCACCGATGTGGCCGTGAACGGTGGCAACATTAACGGCGACCGCCGCTGGGGTTATTTTGAAAACGGTTACGCCTTGCTGAACGATGTGACCATCCGTGGCAAGCTGACCATTGCGCCGGGCAACACCTTGAAGATGGCGCAGGGCAAGTACCTGAACATTGGCTGGGGCGGTTCCGAAGGCGGCAAGTTGAGTGCCATGGGCAAAGCCGACTCGTTGATCACCTTCACCTCCCTGAACGGCGCCATAGGCGGATGGGAAGGACTCTTCTTCCGTGACGGCAGCGACTACAACTCCTCCTCCACCCTGCGCTATTGTGTGGTGGAAAACGGTAACGACCGCAACCTTTATTGCGAAAACACCACCCAACCCTACATTCTGTCGTGCACCTTCCGCAACGCCAACAACCAGGACATGCGCCTCAATAGCTCCAGTATCACGGTGGAATCCAGCTTGTTCCAGAACGCGCAGTTCGGAATAAACCTCTACAGCTCCTCCCCCATCCTCATTGCTGACACCTTTGAAAACATCTCCAACACCTGCGTAAGAATGGAAAACAACTATTTCCCTAACATATACTCTTCTGTAATGCGAAACTCCAACTATGGACTCCATCTTCTCAACCCTAACACGAATATCACCAAAGCCAGCATCACTTTCCAAAACAATGTAGCCAACATCGCCGTTAACGGAGGGGATATCTCCAGTACCCGAACTTGGGCTTATAACGGAACCTACGCCATATTGGGCAACCTTAATGTTATGGGTCAGGGTTGGACACCACAGTGGACTATCAAACCCGGCAACACTCTGAAATTTGCCCAAAATACCAGCATACAGGTAGGAGGAAGTTCTCGTGGTGGCGCACTTCACGCCATTGGCACACCAGATTCCCTCATCACCTTCACCGCCCTCAACGATAGCATTGGCGGCTGGAACGGCATTTATTTCAATGATCAATCCGACAACTACGGTTCCGACAGCTCCGATTTAAAATATTGCATTGTTGAAAAGGGCAACAGCCATAATCTATTCACCAACAACACCCGAATGCCCTATATTGAAAATTGCATTTTCCGTCTTTCATATGGCTCCAGTGTTCGTATAGAATACCAATATTCACGACACATACGCAACTGCACATTTGAGCAAACCGCTAACGCAAGCGGCCTTGTCATATACGGATCAAGCACATCTCCCAAAATTTCCAACTGCTCTTTCGTTGGGAACAAAACAGGCGGACTCTGGTGCGAGAACAGCAAACCCGACACCATTGACAATTGTCATTTTTCAGGAAATGAACAATACGGTCTTTACGCCATCAGTTCCTCAACATTGAAAAGCATTTCCAATTGTTCCTTCTACAACAACAACGACGGAATCTACACAAACGGATCAACACTGAAAAACATCTCCAACTGTTCTTTCTACGACAACGGCAATGATGGTATCAACGATATCAACAGTATGGCAAAAATTCACAACTCCCAATTTAACAACAATGCTCGATACGGCGTACACTACAACAGTGCCCACTATGTAGACACCCTCACAAATCTAACCTTTTCAGGCAATGAATTAGATGGCGTGGTCATTGACGGCGGAACCATTGAGGACAACCGTACCTGGTTCTGCTGTTCGGACAAACCCTACATTTTCATGGACAACATGACTTTGCAAGGCTACCGTTGGACTCCACGTTGGACCATTAAACCCGGTACAACACTAAAATTCGCCAACAACAAAGGATTAACGATAGGCTATGGTAATAGCGGCAATTCATACGGAGGTGCTCTACACGCCATCGGCACGCCCGATTCACTAATCACTTTCACCGCCCTGAACGACAGCATTGGGGGCTGGAACGGAATCTATTTCCGTGGTGAATCAGACGATAATGGCTCTGACAGTTCCGATGTAAAATATTGTATTATTGAAAAGGGCAAAGGCTACAATCTTTATGTCACCGGAACCCGAATGCCCTATATTGGAAACAGCACTTTCCGTCAATCCTCAGGAGCTGGTTTAAGGATTAATGGCGAATATGCACGACACATCCGCAACTGCTCTTTCGAAGAGAACGGTACTGATGGATTGTGGGACCAGAATTGTCTTGTTAAAATCCACGATTCCCAATTCAACAACAATGGGCGCTACGGTCTACACTACAACAATTCCCACTATGTGGACACCCTCACCAACCTCTCTTTTTCCAACAACAACATCGATGGCATTGTAATTGACGGTGGAACTATTGAAGACAACCGCACTTGGTTCCGCTGTGAGCAACCCTATATTATCCTCAACAACATCACCGTTCAAGGTGGAGGTTGGACCCCTCGATGGAACATTAAGCCTGGAACCACTCTCAAGTTCGCCAAAAATTCTAAGCTGCAAATAGGCGAGCGAATAAACAGCAGTCATTACGGTGGCGCTTTGCACGCCATTGGAACCCCCGACTCCCTCATCACTTTCACCGCTCTCAACGACAGTGTTGGTGGTTGGTATGGCATATACTTCCACTACGATTCTGACGATTGCGGGTCCGACAGCGCCGATGTAAAATATTGCATTATTGAAAAAGGTGATCAAAACTTTACAATCAGAGGAACCCGGATGCCTTATATCGAAAACTGTATTATCCGACTTTCCAGAAATAGTGGATCGAATATATGTTATTACGGCGGTAGTGAAGGAAGCCCTTACACAAGGGACATTAAAAACTGCGTTTTCGAACAAAACGGAAGAGATGGTTTAGTAGTCGAACAATGTTCCATTAAAATCCACAATTCCCAATTCATCAACAACGGGCGCTATGGTCTGTACTATTACAACGGTGCATACTATGTAGATACCCTTGTCAATCTTTCTTTCTCTGGCAATAGTTTAGACGGCATCGTGCTTAACGGCGGTACCGTAGAGGAAGATCGCACCTGGTTTTACTGTGAAAAACCCTACATTTTCTTGGATAATTTCAATTTAAGAGGATATACCAACATCCCTTGCCTCACTCTCAAACCAGGTGTTTCGATTAAATTTGCCAACAACAAAGGTATGCAGGTTGGAGACAATTTCAACTGGAGCAGCCAATATGTACACAGTGGTACGCTTAACGCCATCGGCACTCCCGATTCTCTCATCACTTTCTCTGCCCTCAACGACAGCATCGGCGGCTGGAACGGAATCTATTTCCACAATTACTCTGACAACAGAGGGGGTGAGTGCCTTATGTCCTATGTAGATATCTCGCAAGGCAAAGATTACAATGTGCGCAGCGAAAGCACCTCCTTCCCCACCCTGGAAAAGTGCCGCATCCATCATTCCTTGGGCAACGGCATGCAGATTGAGAGCAGCAATTGCGTCATCAACAGCAGCAGCTTCCACCGTAACGGCAATCATGGACTCTTCATTAACGGCAACTCACAACCTGCCATCGGCGGCAACTACATGACCTACTGCTCGTTCTACAACAACCAAGGTTATGATGTGTATCAAGACGGCAATCAGACCATTAATATGCCCTACAGTTTCTTCGGCACCACTGACAGTCTCAAGATTGCCACCAAGAAGATTTACGACAAATCGGACAACAGTTCCAAAGGCGAAGTGAAATACTGGCCGGTTTCGTGGGTGCCGCAAAGCATTGGAGAAGACCTTCAACTGGACGGCACCATCACCTACGGTGAAGACGGACTGCTGAACAATGTCACCGTCAAGGTTCAGGATTTCATGAACAACAACCTGCTGCAAACCACCGTAGGGGCCACCAGCGACTTCCATTTCAGCGATGTGAACCTCACCACCGCCAACCGCATGGTCTTCGAGCATCCCTACAGCTACGCTGACGGCACCGTGAACGCCACCGACGCCCTGAAGGTGATGCGCCACTTCACCCACCAAAGTCTGCTCACTCCCGAGCAACAAGTAGCCGCCGATGTGAACGGCAGCTGCACCGTGAACGGCACCGACGCCATGCTCATCCTGAAACGCTATGTCGGACTTTTGGAGGAATTTCCTGTAGGCAACTGCCTCTATATCTGCGACTCTGTGATTGCCAACAACAACAACTTCACCTACAACACCCAAATGTACTGGTACGGCGATGTGGATTTCTCCTACAACTTCACACGAGGCGACAATTCCACCATCCAACTGGAGACATACAACACAGCATACATTCCACAAAAGAACGAAACCATCCGCATTCCGGTCATCGCCAAGGGCAACTACTCACTGGGGGCCATCTCGCTGGACATTCTCTATCCTGAAACCGAAATGGAGATTGTGGGCGTGGAACTCCATCAAACCGGAGATCCGATGACCTTCCATACGCACGACAACTCCTTGCGCATCGGTTGGTACAGCTTAAGTCCGCTTGCCGTGTCATACGATGACACGCTGCTTTACATCACAGCGCGCGTGCTCCAAAACAACCCTGACATCCGTTTCGAGCTCGGTCCGTGCTGCGCTTTGGCCGACGGCTATGCCGAACCCATCTCCGGCGCTGTTCTGGCCATGCCCAACATCTCTGACATCCTGGGTGTGGAAGACATACAGGGCGGCAACACGGAATCGGTGTGGGAGCAGGTGCAGGTTTATCCCAACCCATCGCACGGCACCTTCACCATCTCCGACCCCGAGCATGTCATCCAAAACCTGTATCTGTATGATGTATGCGGAAAACTGGTGGAAATCGGATCATCCTACGCTTCGGAAAGCAGCATCCGCATCAGCAACCTGACACCGGGCGTATATTTTGTCAGATTAGAGGCGGCAAGCGCTTCCAGAACCATCAAAGTTGTTGTAGAAAAATAGGTTTGTCATGAAGAACACGAAATTTGTGCTCGTGTTCGCGCTGCTGGCGGCTTTCTCGGCGGTCACGGCGCAGAACACCAACACCCGAATAATCGGCCAGTCGGTCTGCCATCATGAGATCGTGGAGGTGCCCATCACGGTATCCAACCTCAGCAATGTGGCGGCCATCAGTTTGGCCTTCAACTACGACACCACACGGTTGACCTACCTCGGTTACCGGAACATCAGCGACTCGCTGACCGGAAGCAATCTGGATTTCAACATCCATGACGGCATCTGCTATTTCGTATGGGCCGGCACCCGCAACATCAGCATCCCAAGCGACACGCTGTTTGTGGTGCGTTTTCTGGGTAAAGAGACCGGGAACGCCACTTTAAGCTGGAACACCGCGCAATGCGAATACAGCAATCTGAGCGGAACCGCCCAAACATCGGGCTACTACAACGCTACGGTTTCGGTTTGGGCGTTGCCCGTCATATCATCTTCGCCCCAAAACCAGTCTATCATGACCACGCAGAGCACCTATTTCCAGGTTTCGGCCTCGGGGCAAGGGCTCAGTTACCAGTGGCAGGTGCGTCCGGAGTTCTCGCACGAATGGGTGAATGTGACCAACAACAGCAACCACAGCGGATGCAACAGCAACCGGCTCAACATCAACAACGCCATCCTGTCCATGAACGGCAACGAATACCGTTGCGTGGTGTCGGGTTCCTGCCAACCCAGCCAGACTTCAGGTTCCGCCTTGCTCACGGTCAGCGACTTCATCACCATCACCACGCAGGCGGGAAGTGCCTCCGCATGTCCCGACAGCATCTTCGCCATACCGGTCAATGTGACCAACTTCCGGAATGTTGGGGCTTTCTCGTTGGTGTTGAACTATGACACCACGCGCATTCAATTCGCCGGACACCAGAATGTTCACGAATCGTTAACCGGCAATGCGGTCAATGTGAACGCCACAGGCGGCAAGGTTTACATCACCTGGGCCAACGCCACGCCTGCCAGCATCGGCACGGGTACAGCCACGCTGTTTGAGTTGAAGTTCAAGGGAGCTTCTGGCGGCGCCAACTTCTCATGGCAGACGGCCATGTGCGAGTACAGCGACCCCAACGGGAGAATTTTCCCCACCAACTACAGTAACGGCTCGGCCAACATCTACTATGTGCCCAGCATTACGAGCCAGCCCACCGACAGAACCATCAACATGGGTCAGAGCACCACTTTCTCCATCGGGGCCAGCGGCCAGGGACTCAACTTCCACTGGCAGGAGAGCACCGATGGCGGTGTGGAGTGGACCGACCTCACCAACGGCGGGCATTACAACAATGTGTTCAGCAGCAACTTACAGGTCAACAACACGGAATCCTCCATGGATGGTTACTTGTACCGTTGCGTGGTAAGCGGCACCTGCCCGCCGGCAGTTGTCTCCAATCCCGCCATGTTGCATCTGATTCTGCCCACCATCACCACCTCGTTGACCGGAGGCAGTTATTGTCCCAATGAAACCTTCGACATTCATGTCAATGTCACCAACTGCAACAACATCGGCGCCATTTCGCTGGCATTGTCGTACGACACCACCAAGTTCGAGTTTGTGGGCCATAGCAATGTTCACACCAGCATGGGTGCGAACAACATGTATGTGAACGCCCGCAGCGGCATCGTATATATGTCATGGGCGTCGGCCAGCGGTGCCAGCATCGGCAACGACCGGTTGCTCACGCTCCAGTTCAAGGGGCAGACCGGCAGCGGCACTTTTGCCTGGAAAAACCAGACCTCGGGGTTGTGCGAATACAGCACTCCTTCGGGCAATCTCGTGCCCATGGCCTTCTCCAACACCTCCGTAACCATCTATCAGGTTCCCGTGATCACCAGCCAACCGGAGAACCGGTCGGTTTACGCCTTGCAGAGCACCACATTTGTGGTGAGTGCTTCGGGGCAAGGGCTCAACTACCAGTGGCAGGAGAGCACCGACTGGGGCATCAACTGGACAAACCTCGCCAATGGCGGGCATTACGCCAATGTGACGGGCAGAGACCTGCGTGTGAACAACATCGGGGTGGAGATGAACGGGCTGATGTACCGCTGTATCGTGGGAGGCACCTGCGGGGAGGCGGTAGTGTCAGACGGCGCGCTGCTCACCGTGGATGTCACGCAACCCGTGGTGATTGCCCGTCCGGCCAGTTCGCACTGCGCGGGCATCGTGAGCCAGCCCGTAACCGGCAACTACCTGAACAACATCGGTGCCATCTCGCTGGTGATGAACTATGACTCCACCATTTTGCGCAACCCACAGATCAACCAACGCCACCCGTACATGGCGGAGAATTTCGAGTTCAGCCATACCTCCAACGGCAAGATATACATTGTGTGGGCTTCCGCCACACCCCGTGATTTCGGCACGGACACGCTGTTTTATGTGGACTTCGACTGCTCCAGCGGCAGCAGCAACACATCCTGGGATGTGTCACAATGCGAGATCGCGGACGGCAACGGCAACCTTTTCAACGCCTCCTATCAAGGCGGCAGGGTCAGTGTGAATCCGGATTTCATCTTTGACGATCTGGACTATTCGGACATGGATGCCATCACCCCCACCCTTTCGTTAGCGGCGGCGGGAATCGTCACCGGCCACAACTGCCAAGTGAGGCCTTACGACAACATCACACGCTCCGAAATGGCCAAAATCGCCTATTTAGGACTCTTCGGCGGGAATGTCTCGCTGGTAAGCGACCATTTCCCGTCACCGTTCTTGGACATGCAGAACACGGAGACCTATTTCTACAAGTATGCCAAGGCGTTGTCTTATCTGGAATACCGCGACGGCGTGTCGCCCTTCGACCGAAACAAGATGAACTTCAACCCCGGCGGCACCATTGAGCGTATTCTGGTGTTGAAAGTGTTGTTGGAAACCTTTAACATCGCGCCTCTGGAAAACGACAGCAGCTACTACAACGATGTGCCCACCTCTTTGCAGCATTACGGGTATGTGAACGCAGCGTTCAAGGCAGGCATCATCCCGGCGGGGCAGGATTTCCGTCCTTTCGAATCGTGCAAGCGCATCGAGGCCTTCAACATGCTGTACAACCTGATGCAGAACCTTCAAACCACCCCAACGGTGACCAACAATCTGGACATGGAGACCTCTGATTTCTTCATTCCGGGCAACTACACGCCCTACAATTTCACTTCTGTGTTGGGTGTTGAAACGGGCAATTTCAAGCAGACGGAGAAATCGAGTTTCAGCATCCCGGGACGAGGGATCCCGTTGGAGTTCAGTCACACATACAACTCCTTCTTGACGGAGCTTCCGAACCAAATTCTCCCCATACAGCCGCTTGGAGTTGGCTGGACCCACAGTTATAACAGCTACATCATCAATACGGATTTGATAACGGACGATTACGGCAATCCGTTGAGCAAGCCGGCCATCATCGTGTTTTGGGCGGACGGCACCGTGAATGTATATGACAACGACAACAATCCGACACATCCCACAGCCATCACCAAGGGTGTTTACGATGAAGTCACTCGGGTGTCGGGCGACGAGTACAAGATTGTCACGAAGGATCAAACGGAGTATGAGTTCAGCCGGATCAGCGGAGCGGCGGCGGATGCGCCATACATGATGACCGCCGTAAGCGACCGCCACGGCAACCGCACGGTACTGGCTTACGAGGTGGGCGAGCGGCAGGAGCCGCGGCTCACACGCGTGACGGACGCCACCGGACGCGCGCTGAACTTCACCTACAAGCCGGGCAACAACTACATTGCCACCGTGAGCGACCCGCTCAACCGGATAGTCCGTTTTGATGTGGTAAACGACAACCTGTGCCGCTACGACAACGCCAACGGCGACTCTACGCGCTATTACTACGACACGCGCAACCACTACTATGCGCATCTGCTCGACTCCATCCGCCTGCCCAAGGGCAATGTGATCACCAACGAGTACGAGCAGCGGAAACTGACGAGCACGAAAAGCAACAACAGCTCACCTATCAGCATCACGCACAATCCAGCGTATGCCAATAACAGCAATGTGTTCTACTCCTCTACCGTCAGCACTGCCATAGACGCATCACACAATGTGGCAACCAATTACCAATACAACAAGGATGGGTTGTGCACTAAGCAAACCACCAATAATATTGAGGAGACCACCTCCTACTACGAGAATTCCAGTGACCCGACACTTCTAACCAAAAGCACAAACACGAAAACCGGGGTTACCACACAATACACCTATGACAACCGGGGTAATGTCGTGAAAATCATCATGAGCGGAGGCAATGCTTCCATAGTCCAGGAATACACCTACGACAATTCCAACAACCTCCTCAGTTACAAAGACCCCAATGGCAACCAAACATTCTTTTACTATTCCAATGGCAACTTGACCACTATAAAGAACGCTTTGTCGCAAGAAACACACCTTGAGTACAACGCTTATGGAGAAATCTCGCGCGTGGAAGACGCGTCTGGAGCATCTCTATCAATAGGTTATGATGCACACGGAAACCCCAACCTATATACCTTGAACGCACTATCCATTTCCGCCTCAAAAGAATATGATATTGCCAGCAGACTCACCAAAGCCATTAATTATGATGGCACCACTAACCAATACACCTACGACAATGCCGACCAGTTGCTGACTGAAAAGAACCATCTGGGATATATTACCCGATACAAATATGACAAAAACGGCAATCTGACCACTATTTATAATGCCAAAGGCGATTCAACCGTACTCACCTATGATTTCGCCAACGATTATCTTCTGTCGGAAACCTTCCAGGGAATCTCCAAACACTACACATACAACAGTAACGGAACCCTGAAGAGTTACACATCGCCGAATGGTGACATTCTATCTATTGTTTATGATAACGACGGCCGTATTTTAAATGACGGATATGCTTCCTACCAATATGCGTCAAACGGAAGTGTTTCATCTATTACAAAAGATGGAAAATCAACAACTTACGAATACGATGCACTGCAAAGAACCACCAAAATAACCTATGATGGCAAATCTGTGGGATATTCATATGATAACAATGGCAATATCACGAGTATTCTCTATCCCAACGGTCAGCGAGTCCGTTACACCTACAATGCTCTCAACAAACTGCAGACCGTCACGGACTGGAACAACCATACCACGCAATACACATACAGACCGGACGAGCAGATCGCGTCTATAAAATACCCCAACAACCTCCTAACCACATTCACCTACGACAATCAGGGACGCAATATTGGGCAGAGCAGTGTGAGAAACAATGGAAATGGTTCTGTATTAGTCAATTACCAAGTATCCTTGGACAATGTTGGCAATCATCTTCAGGAAACCATTCTGGATGTTTTTGACAACATTCCGGTAAAGGAAATTCCATCTCTCCAATACACATACAACAATGGGAACCGGCTTTTGTCGGACGGACTAAACGACTATCAGTACGATTACAATGGTAACATGACCTCCAAGGGGAGTAAGGCATATCGTTATGATGTCAAGAATTGTCTGGTACAATATAACAGCGGTGGTTCCCAAATACTCTACACATACGATGCCGGAGGCAATCGCAGGAGCAGAAGTATTTATGGGGTTAAGACAAACTATGTGCTCGATTACAGTGGCGGGAAAACACCAAGGATATTAGCCGAATATGATGCCAGCGGTAATGAGAAATGCTGTTACATATATGGTATGGATTTAATCGCGCGCATTCTTCCAAGCAATGCAACCGAGTATTATGTTTCTGATGTCCGTGGTAGTGTTGTGGCCATGACCGACGCCACAGATTCCGCTGTCGTCACTCACAAGTATCTGTACAATGATTTCGGAGTGATTGTTGATTTTGAAGAAACTGATTACAATCCTTTCCGCTTCTTAGGATGCTACGGCGTGACCTACGAGGACAGCGACTTGTATTTCATGCATGCCCGCTATTACGATCCCACCATAGGCCGTTTCTTAAGCGAGGATCCCGTTTGGAGCACAAACTTGTATCCCTACGCGGACAACAATCCGTTGTCACTCATTGACCCTTGGGGCAGTATTTCGCTTGAAAAAGTGGGCAGCCATTTGAAGCAGGTTGCCACAATTTTCTATAGATCCACTCCCGCTGGTGCCATGTCCTATTGCGTTAAAAAAACCAAAGAAACGGTTAACAAGGTTTGGGAAAAAAGCGGTGGCAAGGCCTTATACGAAAAAGCCATAACCAAATCTGTAGAAGCGGCAAAAGAGTCAAAATCGTTTTATCAAAATTGGGCGGAAGATCTGGAAGCATCCGGAAACACACATTGGTTCAAGTATTTCTTAGCAGATATTGGCGGAAGTCTTTGTGACTTATGGATTAACGATTTCTCCCGGGAGCTTATCATATCCACGGCAGGGGCCTGTCTTTTGGGCCATGTCAACAGTGCCATTTTCACTAAAGTGGTGGGAGTCAAAAACATAAATTATCTCAACACATCCATCTACGGCAAAACCAGAGGTATAGGATTATTAAAAATGTCAACCACTAAAGGTAGAATAGCTGCCATTAAAATCAACAACAATCTTAATGACATTTATGCATTTGTACAAAACGCATGGACGCATCGGGCGCTTATAAAATAAATTCACCTGCTAAAGCATTACCTATCAATTCACTTCGATTATGTCAATGAAAATTCATCATATCAACAGATTATTTTTATTGGGGATTCTGCTCACCGTATTGGGATATGTTTCCGCCCAGCGGGTGAACACTTTCGAGTATGACGCCCTGCACCGGCTGATCAAGTCGAGTTACGCCAACGGGGAGACCATTGAGTACACCTACGACCAGTTGGGCAACCGTCTCACACGCACCTACACATATGTGGACCCCAATCTGGCGGGACCGATTGTCGGTCCTGACACCCTGTGCGCCGGGACCGACAATGTGGTCTATTCCATTCCGGAATACCCGAATGCAGAGAACTATGTATGGACCGTGCCGTCTGGAGCAACCATACTGTCGGGACAAAACACGCACGAGATCACCGTCCGCTTCTCAGAACAGGCGCAATCGGGACAGATTGGCGTGGTCGTGCACAAGACCGACGGCGACACCACCAGCGCACCCGCTCTGGACATTACCGTATGGCCGCTCAACGAGATTTCCATCATTGGGCCTACCTCAGCCATTTTCGGGCAAACCATAACGCTCACAGCGGAAGGCGGTGGCCAATATAACTGGAACACTGGTGAGACCGCCAGCAGCATTACAGTATCGCCCACCGACACCACCACCTACATCCTGACCGGAATCAACAGCCACCAATGTGCTGAAACTGACACCCTTACGGTGAATGTGCTGTTCTACCGCAACATCATCACCCATCTGAACATCACGGAGGCAGGTGCAATAGCCGCACCCGTCACGGCATTGGACGGTGACACCGTCCGCATCACTGCGACCACCAATCCCGGTTACCGTTTCTTATATTGGAGCATTGGCAACCAACAAGTCAGCGCCGAAAGCATATACGAGCAGGTCATAAATAGCGACTTGGAAATCACCGCCAATTTTGAAATCATAACCTACTCGGTGAACTACAGAGCCACCCCTTTCAACGGCGGCACCGCATCGGGCAGTATAACAGCCCATCACATGGATGCGCTGACCATTACGGCGACACCAACGGAGCACTACCATTTCGTGAGTTGGGAAGATGGTTCGACCGCGAATCCGAGAATTGTCACCATCACTTCCGACACCACCTTCACGGCCCTGTTTGAGACTGACAAGTTCACACTTACGGTCATGTCGTCTGACAGCGCATTGGGTTCTGTAACCGGGGGTGGCGTTTATGAATACGGCGTCAATGTCATGATCACGGCATGGCCTGTCGCCCACCATCATTTCACGGGATGGCAGGATGGCAACACCACGAACCCACGCACCGTAGTGGTCACCAGCGACTCTCTGTTCATCGCCAGTTTCGCGCCCGACCAGTACAACATAGTTGTGGCCCCCAATGACCCGCAAGCCGGCAGTGTCACCGGTGGGGGACGCTACACTTATGGGGACAGTGTGACCTTAGTGGCCACGCCCGTCATCGGGAGCCATTTTGAGCAATGGAGTGACGGCAACACGGAAAACCCCAGATCCTTCATCGCCACGCAAGACCTGATTCTGGTGGCCGAGTTTGAGTTCATCCAATACCACATTATCGCTGGGGTGAACAACGACTCTTTGGGCAGTGTGAGCGGCGGCGGCATTTACCACTATGGCGACACCGCCACGCTGACAGCCGTGCCGGCCACCGGCAGCCATTTCGTGAATTGGAACGACGGGCTGACCGACAACCCACGCACCATCATCGTAAGCCAGGATGTGCCCTTGATAGCCAACTTCGCCAGAAACTACTATACCGTGACGCTTGCCGCCAGCAACGACACCATGGGAACGGTGGCTGGCGGAGGCACCTTCCTGTATGCCGACACCATTGTCATCTCCGCCACTCCCGCCGAGAACCATCTTTTTGTTTCCTGGAGCGATGGCAACGCTGACAACCCGCGCAATTATGTTGTGGAGAATGACATCACCTTAACCGCTCTTTTCGTACTGGACTCCGCAGCCATCTTCCCTTGCTTCCACCATATCCCGGACACCACTGCATTCGCTCAGTCAGTATGCCCTGGAGAACTGCCTTGGACATGGAGAGGACTCACCTTCCACAATGCCGGCACGCAATCCATCCGGCTGGAAGACCACAACGGTTGCGACAGCATTCTGACCATGACCTTGTCTTTGCTGCCTACTGCAGAGATTCGCTTTGACACGACCGTTTGCGGCAATGCGTTCCCCATCACTTGGAACGGCAAGGAATTCACTTCCGCCACCACTTTGTCAGACACTCTACAAGGTGCCAACGGTTGTGACAGCATCCGTATTTACACCATCCGCACATACTCGCCCATCATCACCCACCGGTACGCTGATGTTTGCCAAGGAACCGCCTTCAACGACTTTGGTTTCAACATTTCAGCGGAACAGACGCAAGAAACAGGGTTGCAAACTTTCACTCAAACTTACTCTAATGCCACAAATGGTTGCGACAGCACGGTGAAACTCTACCTCAACATCACCCCGTCGCAATTGGGCGAATTTGGCAGTATGACGCCTACCAACGGGTATCCGGTTACCACATTCCCTGTCACCTTCACTTGGGAGCGGGTGGCCAACGCAGCCCAATACAAACTGTATGTATGGGATAATACATCCTCAGACCCGGACACCATCATCATTGACAACATCACGGCTAACCGATACACTTTCGGCACACTGCCCAACAACACCAGTTACACCTGGAAACTGGAGGCCTATAACGCATGTGTACAAGCGCAAAGCAACACACGGAGTTTCACACTCAATGTGGAGCCGACGCTTACGGTAACCAGCGCAAACCCGTTATATTTCGGAGAAACGCAGATCGGCAACACAGTTTATCGCGATGTGCAGGTCAGCGGCATGGCTTTGGAGCATGACATCACCTACAGTTTGTCAGGAACAGACCAGAGCACATATGCCGTTACGCCGTTAGACGGTTGGGACAACCGCACGGGTGGCACCTTGCGCATCACCTCCACGCCCAGAACCGTAAAAGAAAGCTATGAGGCGACACTGCTTGTTTCCGCCAATTCCAGCGCGCGGTCGCACTCCACGAACCGTGATCGAGGAACCGGCAGCCGGAACAATCTTTCCAGCAGCATAGACCTCATCACCAATTTATCGGATTTCTTCATTTTCACCACGCAGGTTGACCGGAATGTATATCCCACCGATTCCTCCATCAACATTCATGGTCGGGTGGTCACGCAACTCAACCAGCCGGCGGCCGGCCAGAATGTGGAGGTCTTCGTAACGGTTATGGGCATGAGGCGCACCTTCACCACCACTTCGGATGCAAACGGATATTTTGATGTGGACTTCACGCCGCAGCACTCTGAGGCGGGCTACTATCAAGTGGGATCCGGTCGCGCGGGCAAGAATCCCACCGAAGTGCACGATGACTTTGACATTCCAGGCATGATGCTGGGGTCCACTTCCAACATCATTTGGACTGTAACTCAAAATATTACGGATTCCGGAACGGTAACGCTGACTAACCGAAGCCGTATTCCACTGCACAACATCACAGTGGAAACCATTCAAATTGAAAACGGCTGTACGGTTTCGTTTGAACCCATCTCATTGGATGCTTTGGAGTCTAAGAAGATGCATTATACAGTTACCGGCACGCAACTCACCACAGGCAACCAATACAAGTCCCTTCGGTTCCGTGCTATAAGCGACGAGTTGGCCTCCGTGGATTTCAGCGCTTGGTACTACTGCGTAGCGCCAAGAGGATCATTGGAACTCACGCCCAACGCTATCGCCACCAACATGACGCGCGGCAAGGCCAAACTTATTGATGTGGAAATCTATAACAACGGACAGGCGTCCACTGGGGACATTGTGGTATCGTTGCCTGATGTGAATTGGATGTCTGTGGTGGGTGGCAACACCCTTTCACCTTTGGCTGTTGGGGATTCAGGGCGGTTCACGCTTCGTTTGGCACCCGACTCCAGCATGGCACTTACATCCTACAGCGGCACTATCGCGGTAAACTGCGCCAACGGCGACGGCAAATCCATCAGTTACGAAATCTTGTGTGTTTCCGACTCAACCGGTTCCCTATTGGTTGATGTCACCGACGAATACACTTACAACACGATGAACGGGCATGGGCCGCATTTGGCTGATGCAACGGTCACGCTGACCAACTACTACTCGCTGGAGACGGTGGCGGTGGGTACCACGGATGCTTCCGGCATATTCCAATTGGAAAACATTCCGGAAGGTTATTACCGCTTGAAAGTGAATGCAAAGCAGCACGACGAGTATAATGGGGTCCTCGAGATCAAAGCATCGGAGACCAACCACCAGAACATTTTCATCTCGTTCCAAGCCATCTCTTATTCTTGGGAGGTGGTGCCCACGGAGATTGAGGATTCGTACACATTTGAGTTGATGACAGACTTTGAGACCCATGTGCCGGAACCGGTAGTGGTGATTGACTGTCCTAAGAACATCCCATTCCCCGACAGCATTGACACCTACAATTTTGACTATGTGATTACCAATCATGGACTGATTGACGCGTTAAATGTGAACTTCCTGCCTGTCATATCCACTGACGAACTGACCATCACCGTGTTGATTAACAGTTTGGACACCTTGCATGCGCAAAGCACCGTGATTGTGCCCGCACAAATTTCGAGAGTGAGGAATACGCGTTCTATTACGGCTCGTTTGTGTGGAGACATAGATTTTAGTGTTTATTACGGTTATACATGTGGAGTGCTTGATGTGGATATGAGAAGTTATGCACGACAAAAAGTTGGAGAAGGTGATTGCGGTCCCAGACCAGAACATGTTTCCAACCACAGTCATCCAAATTATGGTTCAGCTTCTTCACCTGTAGAAGCCATAGTCAATTACTACAGCGAACTGGCACTATATCTTCCCACTTCAACATCAGGGCCGATGGTCCAGACCACTGTTCAAGCAAACTGCCATTGTTGGGATTTGGTTAAAAACTCGCTTGTTTATATTGGAGGTTTTATCCCTGGAATTAGTGATATTATTGATATTTTCAACATCATACACATGGTATCCGACATTCGCCATGGATTAGTATCGTTAAGCAATCAAATACTTCCAAATGTTGTCGGAATGGGTTCCATTGAATTATCCATGGCTGCTGAACAGATTGCTGAAGAATCCATCGAAGCCGGTCTTATTAGTTGGATGTTGCTGAATGATATGAATATTCCAGCCAGTTCAGCCGCCGTCGAAGTGGCTCTTCGGAAAGCCGATATCGCCATAGCAAGACAACATTTAGCCGATGATTTAGCCTCTCTTTACTTTAAACTGGGAAAATCCATCGGTATAATCACACACCTCATTTTTGATACTGGGGATTTTATCAGAGATTTTAAAAGCAATTTTGAAAGCTGTTTTGGGCATCCCTTATTCGGTAGAGATGTCAACAGTCTTGCCATCCAACAGTATATTTCATACATGGAGGATTTTTATGAGTTGTTTGACAGCTCAAGCGGAAGTTTTGAAGAATTGTTAAATTCCATCTATGGTCCAGAAATAGCTGGTATTGACATTCCAACAGACAGAACCTTTGAGTTAATCCCGTTTACCATCGTAGATACATTCAACCCATCACATCAAGACACTATGGTATTCATGATGCCTTCCTTTATATCAGAGGAGCAACTTCAGTCATTTAAAGAGCGGATATTGAATACTTTAGCCATTGAGCAAAACATCCTTATAAACAGCAACAATTTCATTCCATTAGATTCAATCACTACCATCATTCACAGTATTGACTCCTTGTTTCAATCTCTAAATCTTCCTACCAATTGCAGTATAATGGACACCTGCTACCAACTGTTATTTGGCGCAAGATACGCCTATCCTGACGAAGAGGAATCCGTCTGTTCTCATGCCACCATCCAGTTCTCGCAGGAGATGACCATGACGCGGGAGGCGTTCAATGGCACACTCTCCATATTCAACGGCCACGAGACAAATGCCATGGAAAACATTGATGTGCATTTCACCATCACAGACACCGCTGGCAACGACAAAACCGATTTGTTCCAAATCAACCTGCTCTCACTCAACCAACTCACCGGCGCGCAAGGAGACGGAACATTAGCGGCCAACACCGAAGGAAGCGCAGTGTTCCAGTTCATCCCCACCAAAGAAGCCGCGCCCACAGAACCCACCGTATATGCTTTCGGTGGAAATTTCTCTTTCATCGATCCGTTCAACAACACGGAAGTGGTTTACGACCTCTACCCCGTGGAGATTCTGGTGAACCCAAGTCCCGACCTGTATGTCAACTACTTCATGCAACGCGACATTCTCGGCGATGATCCGCTGACAGAAGGCAGAATAGAACCCAGCATTCCCGCCGACCTCGGTGTCATCATCCAAAACAGAGGAGCCGGAGCAGCCCGGAATGTACTATTGCAAAGCGCTGAACCTCAAATTATTGACAACGAGCGTGGATTGAATGTGGACTTCGAGATAACGCACACCTCTTTCAATGGCCAGGAGCGCCAGTCCGGCATGAAAGATGTGAACTTCGGCAATATTGCCAGCAACAGCGCTTCCGTGGCCGAATGGTGGTTCTCGAGTTCGTTGCTTGGGCATTTCACCTCCTATGAGTCCCATGTTATCCACAACAACAGTTATGGCAACCCTGAATTGAGTCTGGTAAGCAGCATGCGGGTGCATGAGTTGCTGAAAACCGTCTATGCTTACGGCAATCTGGACGACGGCATCAACGACTTCTTGGTGAACGACATTCCCGATCCGGAAGACATTCCCGACTCGCTCTATTTCTCCGACGGAAGTGTAACCGGCGTGGTCCGTTCTTCTGGTGTCAGCGCCGACGGATGGGTCACTCCCGAAGACACCGTCATCATCCTTTCGCTTCTCCCCTCATCCATCGGTTGGAATTATGACAAACTGAACGACCCGGGACGCGACGAATATGAACTGATAAGCTGCACTCGTGAAGACGGTCAGATAATCCCGTTGATGAATGTATGGCAGACCTATGTCACCCTGCCCAACTCGCACAACCCCATTTACGAGAACAAGCTTCACATCGTGGATACGCTTTCGTTCACCGGCGACTCCATCCATTACACATTGGTGTATCGAAGAAAACTGAAGTTGCTTGAGGTGGACACCATCTTAGGCATTCCCGACATCGTCATAACCCAACCTTTAGAGGAATTCCGAGTGAAGTTCAGCAAACCGATCATCGACTCCACTTTCACCTATCGTGATTTGACACTGAAATGCAATGGTGGCGACAATCTCATTGACAGCACCGTAACCATCCAGAAAATCCAAGACTCGCTCTACTCTGTTAACATCCATGGCATAGCCGCTCAAAGCGGATATTATTACCTAACTGTCCACACCGACAGTGTCATGGACATTGACAGTCTGCTGGGATATTACGGAAAAGATGCCTATTGGGTGCAAAATATAGCGATTATCACACACATTCATGAAACCTTGTGTTATGGCGACACATACATATTCAATGAAATGTCCTTGACAACTCCGGGGACTTATTATGACACATTGCAAACGAGCAATGGTCTTGATTCCATAATCGTCCTTGATCTCACCTTCAACGGTATCACCTCGTTCCCATACACCGAATCTTTCGATGATTATACAGAGAGCACCAGTGTTTTAACGGGAGTGGAACCCGACTGTTGGACATTCCTACCGGATGTGGACAACGCTACCGTTCCGCAAGTTTCCTACGGCAACGCCAATGCCCAAAGCGGCGACTACTCTCTATACATGACCAGCCGCGGGCTCTATGTCATGCCCAAAATACTCAACCTTGACAATATCCGGGGCCTCACCATGACATTCTATGTGAAGCAGCGCAAGTACGCCCATCGAATTGCGGTAGGTGTTATGACCGACCCGGCAGACCCGACTACATTTACCGAGGTGGAACGGTTCTTCAATGGTGGTGATTACACCAACCCTGTTCAACACAGTGTTGATTTCTCATCCTATAATGGCAACGGCAAATACATCGCCTTCCGTAATGTCGCCACCAATTCAGATGTACTCAGCATCAACTGGATTGATGACATCAACATTACCTTAGCCCCAGATGTAATCTGCGACGGAATCACCGTGCCTTATGTAGAAAACTTTGACAACACCACCTCTAACACAGGTGCACTCACTGGAGTAAGTCCTGACTGTTGGACATTCCTACCCGATGTGGACAATGCTGCCGTTCCACAAATATCTTATGGTTCAGACAACGCCCAAAGCGACAATTATTCCCTCTACATGACCAGTCGCGGACTCTATGTGATGCCCGATATCACCAACATCGACAATGTAAGAGGTCTCACTATGACCTTCTATGTGAAGCAGCGCAAATACGCACACCGTATCGCCGTAGGTGTCATGACCGACCCGACTGACCCATCTACATTCGTCGAGGTTAACCGCTTTTACAATGAGGGCAACTACTCCACTCCAGTGCAACAAACCGTCAACTTTGCATCCTATTCCGGGAATGGCAAACACATTGCCTTCCGCAATGTCGCCACCAATTCAGATGCAGTCAGCCAGAACTGGATAGATGACATCTCGTTGGAAGAGACCTGCGGAATCACCGTTCCCTATGCAGAAAACTTTGATTCCTTGACCACAAGTACCGGGTCCCTTACAGGTGTCGGCCTGAGATGCTGGTCCTTCATTCCCGATGTGGACAACGCCACTACCCCGCAGGTCAGTTACGGTTCAGCCAACGCCCAGAGTAACAACTACTCCCTTGCCATGACCAGCAGAGGCATATACGCACTGCCCGAAATCACCAACATTGACGACATACGAGGAATCACCATGACCTTCTATGTTAAGCAACGCAAATATGCGCATCGCATCGCCGTGGGTGTCATGACCGACCCATCTGACCCAACAACATTCACCGAGATAGATCGCTTCTACAATGACGGCAACTACTCGACTCCTGTGCTGCAAACTGTCAACTTTGCATCCTATACAGGAAATGGCAAGTATATCGCCTTCCGCAATATCGCCACCAATTCCGATGCAGTAAGCAACAATTGGATTGACGACCTCAACATCACAGAAACAGGAACCGTTGCATGCGATGGCATTACAATACCCTACTCCGAGAACTTTGACGCCATCACGACCAGCACAGGAGCGCCTACCGGAATCAGTCCGAACTGCTGGACCTTCCTACCCGATGTGGACGGCGCCACAACTCCTCAAGTCTCCTATGGCTCAGCCAATGCCCAAAGCGGCAATTATTCCCTTGCCACAACCAGTAGAGGCATCTACATTTTGCCCGAAATCACCAATGTGGACAATATCAGCGGACTTACCATGACTTTCTATGTGAAACAGCGCAAATATGCCCACCGTATTGCCGTAGGTGTCATGACCGACCCGACCGACGCATCCACATTCGTTGAGATTGACCGCTTCTACAATGACGGCAACTACACCACTATGGTGCTGCAAACCGTCAACTTCTCTGATTACACGGGAACAGGCAAGCACATCGCTTTCCGCAATGTCGCCACCAACTCCGATGCGGTCAGCCAGAACTGGATCGACGACATTAACATCACAGAAACCGAGACCATTGCATGCGAAGGCATCACCGTGCCTTATTCCGAGAATTTTGACTCCGTCACATCCAATATAGGAGTTCCTACCGGAGTAAGCCCTGCTTGCTGGACATTCCTGCCCGATGTGGATGGGGCCACGGCACCTCAAGTGTCCTATGGATCCACGAACGCTCAAAGTGGCAACTATTCCCTCTACATGACTTATCGAGGAATCTACGCACTGCCCGAAATCACCAATGCGGATTCTGTCAGCGGCCTTACCATGACCTTCTATGTGAAACAGCGCAAATACGCCCACCGTATCGCCGTGGGTGTCATGACCGATCCGACAGACCCGAACACATTTATCGAAGTGGAACGATTCTACAACGGAGGAGAGTACACCAACCTTGTACAACACACCGTTGACTTCTCCAACTACACCGGGACAGGCAAATACATCGCTTTCCGAAATGTCGCTACCAACTCTGACGCTCTTAGCCAGAACTGGATCGACGACATCAACATCTCCGCCACAGAGGAGCGCTCCGGCGAAGTTGAGCAGACCTCATACGAGCACACCGACAATGGCGCCACAATTGAGGCACTTGTCCCGCTAGGTATGGATGACTTCGACCTCGACAACTTCACCGTCTATCCTAACCCGACCACCGGCGAACTGACTCTCAGTATGGAGGTTCAACAGGTAGAGGTCAACTCTCTCACTGGTCAAAAAGTGGCCTGGTTTGAAAACACCTCTCACATTAGTATCTCCAACCTGCCCGCTGGTGTCTATATCCTCAAAGTGACTATGCCGCAAGGCATCGCTGTCCGTAAAATCGTGAAACGGTAAAGACTGATACATCCCATTATTACATGAATTTTTAAAGACTGACACAATGTCAGTCTTTTTTTTGGCACAGATTTTGCAAAAACCTGTCGTCTTTTGAAAAATATCAATCAAAAAAATAATTAACAAAAAACATCACTATTATGAAATGCAACATTAAACCATTGGCAGACAGAGTTTTAGTAAAACCTGCCGAAGCTGAACAGAAAACCGCCGGCGGCATCATCATCCCCGACACCGCAAAGGAAAAACCGCAAAAAGGCACCGTTATCGCAGTCGGACCTGGCAAAAAAGATGAGCCCATGACCGTCAAAGTGAACGACACTGTCCTATATGGCAAATATTCCGGCACAGAAATCCAACTGGACGGCGAAACCTACCTCATCATGAAGGAAAGCGACATTTACGCGATCTGCAAATAGGACGTGAGATGTTAGATGTTAGACGTTAGATTTTGGAACAAGGTAGTATTCGTCTTAAGTCTTAAGTCATACGTCTCAATCAAGATAAAATTAACGAATAAACGAAAAAGTAAAAAGTAAACAATAAACAAAAAACAAAAAAAGCAATGGCAAAAGACATTAAATATAACTGGGAAGCCCGTGAGGGTTTGAAAAAAGGTGTTGACGCATTGGCCAATGCCGTAAAAGTAACACTCGGACCGAAAGGCCGTAATGTCATCATCGACAAGAAATTCGGCGCTCCGCAAATCACCAAGGACGGTGTAACCGTAGCCAAAGAAATCGAATTGCAAGAGGCCATCGAGAACATGGGCGCTCAAATGGTGAAGGAAGTCGCTTCCAAGACCAACGACCAAGCCGGTGACGGCACCACAACTGCCACCGTGCTGGCACAAGCCATCTTCAACACTGGTCTGAAAAACGTGACCGCCGGTGCCAACCCGATGGAACTCAAACGCGGTATCGACAAGGCCGTTTCCACCATCGTGGAGAACCTGAAAGGCCAGTCGGTGGAAATCAATGACAGCCACGAGAAAATCGAGCAGGTGGCCACCATTTCCGCCAACAACGACAACGCTGTGGGCAAGGTGATTGCCGAAGCCATGCAGAAAGTGAAAAAAGAGGGTGTTATCACCATTGAGGAAGCCAAAGGCACCGACACTACCGTGAAGATTGTGGAAGGAATGCAATTTGACAGAGGTTACATCTCCCCCTATTTCGTGACCGACACCGAGAAGATGGAAGCCGTTTATGACAATCCTTACATCCTGATTTATGACAAGAAAATCAGCAACATGAAGGAGTTCCTCCCCATTTTGGAAAAAGTTGTCCAAAGCGGCCGTCCTATGCTGGTTATCTCCGAAGATGTTGACAGCGAAGCACTTGCCACATTAGTAGTCAACCGTTTGCGTGGCGGTTTGAAAATCGTGGCCGTGAAGGCCCCGGGCTTCGGCGACAGAAGAAAAGAGATGTTGGAAGACATCGCTATCCTGACCGGTGGTACTGTTATCTCCGAGGAAAAAGGTTTCAAACTGGAAGACGCCAGTATCGAAATGCTGGGTACTGCCGAGAAGATTACGGTGGACAAAGAGAATACCACCATCGTGAGCGGCAAGGGCGACAAGGATGCCATCGCTGGCCGTATCGCCATGATTAAGGCCCAAATCGAAAAGACCACTTCCGACTACGACCGCGAGAAACTGCAAGAGCGTCTGGCCAAGTTGGCCGGTGGCGTTGCCGTTATCTATGTGGGCGCCGCTTCCGAAGTGGAGATGAAAGAGAAGAAAGACCGTTACGATGACGCTTTGCACGCCACCCGTGCCGCCATCGAAGAAGGTATCATCCCCGGTGGTGGTGTGGCCTACATCCGCGCCATCAGCAGTTTGAAGAACCTCAAGGGCGAGAATGAGGACCAGAAGATTGGTATCGACATCGTGCGCAGAGCACTGGAAGAACCGCTTCGCCAAATTGCCGCCAACGCTGGCAAGGAGGGTTCCGTCATCGTCAACGCTGTCATGAAAGGCAAAGGCGACTATGGTTACAACGCCCGCACCGACCAGTTTGTCAACATGATTGACGCCGGTGTCATCGACCCGACCAAGGTTTCCCGTGTGGCTCTTGAGAACGCCGCTTCCATCGCAGGCATGCTGCTGACAACAGAATGCGTGCTCGCCGAAATCAAGGAAGAGACCCCCGCAGCTCCCATGGGCGGTATGAACCCCGGCATGGGCGGAATGTACTAACAGATAACTCTATATCTTTATTTTATAAGCAGAAAGGGCTGCCAATTGGCAGCCCTTTTTCATAACCATAAAACAAAATAATGGGCATTGACAACTATGATTGCCGACGCTTTATTCTACCAACAAGACACTTGACCATGAAATGGGAGACTTCCAACCGGCCTCATCCATCGCTACGACTCCAACCATCAATCGCATTCCATTCATCGTACAAATCTTACGAATACAAGATGTTGACAGGCCGACATTCTCCCAGGCGACTTTCAAAACAGGACCATTGTTCCCTTCAAGTCTGTATATGTAATGGTAACTTTTAATTCCGGATTGGTTGTCGGTTGCGGGCGACCACTCCGCCTCCACCCTTAAGCATCCGTTCTCCGCACCGCTATTGGCATTCTCCTTCCGCAAGCGAACTTTCCGCGGCGGATCCGGCATTGTATAATCCACCAGCACACTCTTTTCAGACAAGGCCGAAAAGTTCCCCCCTTCATCCATCACCACAGATTTAATTTTGCAGGTAGGCACTCCTCCGGAGGCCTGTGTTTGAAGCATCCTATCAACACCTTCGCCAACGGTCACCAAAACCGATGTGTCACGCATACCATAAACCCGCATGTTGTCAATGCTCACACCCACCCCGTCGGTAATAAAACCCACATATTCAGCGCTACTCGATACTGGCTGGGGAACTGACACATCTGCCAGCAAACTACTGTGTCTGAACACCATAATGCGATGCGCCACCGTATCCCAAACCACCCGATACAACATACTTTGACCCGTAGCATAATACACATGTGTCACCGTTTTCAAGTCTTCCCTCACCCCATTCTGTTGTTTCCACAACCTTAACGAATTGTCCGATTTGCAAAATGTCACCCCATAGGCATGAGACAACTGGTTCTGGACAACACTGTTGGAATGGAAGATGAAAGAGCACTCCCCCGCATCCTGCATAGCTAAATAGAAATCGTACAAATACCCTTTATGCCGGGTTCCGTTCAACTGCTTATTGATCCAAGAAGGGGATATCATGCAGGGCGTGTGGAGCAATTGACCATTAGTCACTTGCCAATACCCATCCCCAGACCAACCCGAAGCGCTTAACGCGGCATCAAAATTGTCACACAAGAAGCCCTGCTGGGTATTGGCGGTCCAATATGTCTGAGGGTGTTCCATCAATTGGTAGAAACGGTATTTAACGGCCACATCGTCGGTGTCCCGAAAACGGATCTGAAAATCGTCTGTAATCCACTCATGATGATCCAGCACAATCTCTGTTTGTGGGGGTGCAGCATCCTGTTGCTGTTGCGAAAACACCCCATACCAGTTCGCCTTCCATCCTGCTGCCGTTGTGGCGCAATCGGAACGGAACTCTACCAGCATATACTCGCCACCAACCGCCACTCTGCCTGGGCTGTGGGTGTTCCAGCGCCCAACTAGCGGCGAGAACTCTGTTTTCCCGGCATATATCCATATAAAATCATAGTTCGGTTCCAATTGGAACTCCGTAAACTCCAACACCACGCTATCTGCATTCGGAACATGAATCAGGAACAGTTTCCGTTCATCATTCTGATAATTCCCTGTAGCCCCTCCAGAGTCATAGAACACTCCCGTTGGGGAGGTCACACTATCCACCTGCGGAGGATAGTTAATCAGCTTATAGTAAAAATTCCAATCCCAATATGGGCCAGGATCAGTATGCGTCTGACTTGGAAAATGCTGATGTCCACGAATTTGCGTACACGAAGTGGCGCCTCCCAAACTGTGCAAACCATTATTCAAAACTGTCCCGTCATCCAATGTGTCCCTATAAAAGACACGCAGTGGATTGATGTTGGCATATCGGGAACAAATATTACGCACCAACGCGGCAGAAGACAGGTACATGTTGTAGGTGAAAAAGGCCGCCACATTGCCATAGGCCTCATGTTCGATGCCGATTGTGTAACCATTGGCCACGCCCACATGCCAGGCCTTACTTGACTCCCGAACCATTTGGGTTACTTGCCCGTCAATTGAGCGGATGATGTAATGCGCCGATACTTTTGCCGCACAGTTCTGAAACCACGCAATGGAACCCGCATATGTGCCGGAGGTATAATGAATCGTCACATTGCTCACTTGCGTGCCATTGCGTGACGAATAGTTGCATGATGCTGCGGGATTCCAAACGGCAGACGGATAATCCACTGTGGATGTGGCTTTTTGCTCATAAGGATAATCCAGCGACACATTGCTTTGCTGCAACATAGCGGACTTCTCCCCAAACAAAATATTGAAATCAACATTAAAATCGGGAATTCCAAAATGAAACAAAATACCATCAATGAAAACAAAATAAATAACATACAGGGAACTGAGCAGCGCAAAGTCACATTCCACAGGGATCTCCGACAAATCAATTAAAACAGGTTTATATATTTCCAATTCTTTTCCATAACAATTGTATTTCTTCTGCAAGCTAGAAAACGCCAACGCATAGGCCATAATGGCCATGGAGTCTTGTCTTATTATCTCTTCCACTGAAATACCGGACAACTCCGACACCAACCGCAGATTCTCTCTAAAGAAGCCTTTCCCGGACAAAGTCAGTCCCATAACCGAATAGGTACGCGGAATTGTATTGGGATCCACATCCAGCGTGTCAGTCCATTCTGGTGCGGAAAAACGGGTATAATTATAGGCAACCGACTCCAACATACCTCGAGGAACAGTCGGACAACGCTCATACGCCGCTTCAAATGCGGGTTTCAAACGACTGTAGTCCTGGTTCATACGCGTCTGCACCTCAGGAGGCAAACCCGCCAACTGCGCTTGAAGTCTCGGCACAATAAGAAAAAACAAAAAAAGAAATACGCCAATACGGATGTTCGCTTTCATAGTCTAAAGAGAATTATTCTTGTTTTCACCGCAAAAATAAAACTCCTGACACCCCTTTGTCAAGCAACCATCCGAATATTAATATTTTTTAACACTTTGGTTTAATGCCGACTAAATGCATCTCGTTGTCATATAATATTTTACGAATATCATTAACAAACAATTCTTAATCGCATTTTAACAATCAATTGTAAAAAATCACTTTTTGACGGTCTGATCCTTGGCGTTCAGGTTCTCCATAAACTTGTTTTCCAGGAAGGAAAGACGACGAAGTGTATGGCCCGAGAACATCATCAGCAGAATAATGGCAATGGTGATCAGAACAATCACCCACTTGGTATATTTGAAGAAGTTGACCAGAATGGAGAAAACAAAAAAACCGGCAAGGATGAAACGGAAAAGGGTCCATACCACCACCACAATTGTATTTGCCTTGTTTTCCTCAATCATATCAATATACATCTGACGCGTTTTTTGTTTATTTCTGACCATTCCGTACAGGAAAGGCAAGATCAGAAGGAGCGAGATGACCGCCAGAATGGTATTGTAGAGCCATTGGGGAAGGAACTCTCCGATTTTCAATTCTTTGACAAACGGCCAAAGATGGTCAAACAACAGCACCAGAAGCGCGAAACTGAGGACAAAGAACACCAGCACCCGCGGCAATGTGCTGACAATAACACTACGCCAATTCTTATTGCCGCTTTTTCTGCCCAAAAGACTATAGGCATCCAATTGCGCTTTTGTGCTGGCGGAAAGTTTCCGATTTAAAAACAAATACATAGGCGACGCGGCCTTTATCCAGTACGGTGTCGTGAATGTGGTAATTACGGATGCCGCAATCACAACCGGATAGATATGTTTAGGCATAACGCCTAGCGTAACACCCACAGAGGCGATAATGAAAGCGAACTCACCCACTTGCGACAATGTGAAACCGGTCTTTATAGCATCCTCCAGGGTGGCACCCGCAACAAGCGCCGCTCCCGAAGAAACCACCGCCTTGATTACCAGTGTTATAATCACAAGGGAAAGAATCAGTTTCCAATACTGGACCAGAATCTGCGGATCAATCATCATACCCACTGACACAAAAAAGATGGCGCCAAACAGATCCTTTATGCTCTTGGTCAAATTAATAATACGCTCACTCTCAATTGTTTCCGACAAAATAGAACCTATCACAAACGCACCCAATGCGGAGGAGAAACCTACATTGTTGGCAATAATCACCATACCGAAACAGAGTCCGATGGAAATAATAAGCAGCGTTTCGTCATTAATATATTTCTTCGCTCTTTTGAAGAATGTGGGAATCACATAAATGCCCACCACAAACCATAAAATAAGGAAGAATATGAGTTTCACGATACTCATCAGCATCTCCATGCCCGCCGACTGCTTACTGGCGGCGGCGGTGGACAACAGCACCATCATCACAACGGCCACCACATCCTGAATGATGAGCACAACCATGGTCAAATCCACAAAAGGTTCGTTCTTCAGTTTCATATCCTCAAAGGCCTTGATGATAATAGTTGTGGAAGACATGGCCAGCATACCACCGAGGAAAATGCTTTCCATTACGCCCCATCCCATTATAAAACCCAGCAACACGCCCACCGCAATCATGGACAATATCTCTATAATGGCGGTCACAAACGCTTTACTGCCTACTGTGAAGAGTTTCTTGAAACTAAACTCAAGTCCTAATCCAAAAAGGAGGAAGATGATACCGATTTCCGACCAGACTTCGATACTGGCGATATCGGCCACCGTCGGGAAAATATTCAAGTGAGGTCCAACCAAAAACCCGGCCACAATATAACCTAAAACCAAAGGTTGTCTTAAGAGTTTGAAAATGATGGTGACGATACCCGCTGATATCAGTATCAGCGCAAGATCGGAAACGAGTTTAAGGTTTTCAGCCATAAAATACGCTATTGTTTATTGTTCTGATTATCCAAATAATTCTCCCATTTCCAAGCGGAGGCAATCATGTCTTCCACATTGAATCTACAGTGCCAATGCAGTAGTTTCTTGGCGCGGGAGCAGTCGCCGTAGATGGCCGGGATATCGCCCGGGCGGCGATCTCCGAGCATATAGTTCAGTTTGCGTCCGATAACCTTCTCCGTCGCATTGAGCATCTCCAACACGGACACGCCGTTACCGCTGCCCAGGTTGAACACTTCGCAAGTCTCTTGATTGCGGCCTTCCACCAGGTAATCCATGGCCTTGACATGAGCATCGGCGATGTCAGACACATGCAGATAGTCACGGATGCAGGATCCGTCACGAGTATCATAGTCTGTGCCAAAGACCTGCATTTGCGGTTGTTTGCCACTGGCCACGCGCATGATGATGGGAATCAGATTGTTGGGCTTGTCGGGCGACAGTTCGCCGTTCATACCGGACATGTGCGCGCCCACGGGGTTGAAATAACGCAAGATAAGTGAATGTGTATCAGGATTGGGCGCCGCCATGCTCTGAATCATCTCCTCGCCAATCTGCTTCGTATGCGCATAGGGACACATTGCCTTGCCTATCGGGGTTGACTCACTCACTGGCAGATGTTCCACATCCCCATAAACTGAACAAGAGGAAGAAAACAGAAGATTCGGGATTTTATAACGCTGGCATGCCTCCAACACATTGGCCAAAGCGCCCAAATTGTTTCGGTAATACATCAGCGGTTTTTCCACCGATTCGCCCACGGCCTTATAAGCGGCAAAATGAATAATACCTTCCACCTCCGGATTCTCCTCAAAGACCTTGAAAAAGGCCTCCTTGTCGCAAATGTCCAACCGATAATTCTTCACCCGAACACCTGTGATTCTCTCCACCCGGTCCATCGTCTCAGGTGTGCTTCTCACACAACTGTCCACGGAAACCACATCATAACGGCCACACTCTATCAATTCGATGATGGTGTGGGAGCCGATGTAGCCGCAACCGCCAGTAACAAGAATTTTGGGAAGCATAAGATGAGGGAGGAATGTTTTTAATGTTTATAATATTCTTGAAATTAAAGGGTCGTGGAGGTCAACCTTTATGGTTTGTTAATCGTTATTTCGCCGACGCACTTGCCTTTGCTGGTCATCTGGTAGATGCGCGTGTTTCCGATAACCGTTGGTTCTTTCATCTCGTAATGCGAGTGCCCTCCGATGATGATATCGATTCCAGGGACTGTCTCTGCCAAGTTATAGTCACCAAAATCTCCGGGTTCGATGCCAAGGTGGGAAAGACAAATTATCAAATCACATCCTTTTTCTTTCAACAGGGTTACCATTTTATTGGAAATGGGCACAGGGTCAAGATAGGTCAGTTCTTGGGCGACTTGTGGGGCGACCAGCCCGTCAAGATTCACGGTGAGGCCGAACACCCCGATCTTATAACCGCCTTTTTCAAAAACAGCATAGGGTTTAATCACTTTGGCGAGTGCTTTGTTATGGAACTCATAATTGGCACAAAGAATGGGGAAATGGGCTTTACGGGCGCGTTTTGCCAGTGCGGAACATCCATTGTCAAACTCATGGTTGCCCAATGTGGCGGCGTCGTATTTCATCGCATTCATCAGATAGATTTCCGTATATCCTTTGAAGAAATTGAAATACGGAGTGCCTTGTGAGAAATCGCCGGCGTCGAGCACCAGCACATTAGGATGCTGTTCGCGCACCTCGCGGATGTACGCCTCACGGCGCAGAAAACCGCCCACATTGGTGTCGGCCTTGTACGTATAGGGTTCAATCTGACTATGGGTGTCATTGGTATGCAAGATGACCAGTTCCTGCCCTTGTGCGGAAACGGCCGTCAAAACAAGCGCCAGAATGAAAAAAAAGGTGAATCGGAATCGATTATGCATTGTTATATATTTGAGTTGCAAAGATACTAAAAAAAGCGAGGTGTTCGGCCTCGCTTTTCATCGTCAAAATTATTACTATATAGTGCTTGGGTTATGCGTAGAGTTCCTCGAAGATCTTGCGCAGCTCGGGGCTTTCGCGCAGCTCTTGCAGAGTGAATTCAGCATGTCCCTTTGTATAGCCGTTACCCATGATCATGTTCACATCGCTGCCGATGCCTTCAGCACCGAGACTGGCTTTTGTGAAGCTGGTTGCCATGGAGAAGAAATAAACGATACCATCGTCTTTGGTGCAGAGCACGGCGGTCATCTCCTGGTCGGGAACATTGACGCAGTTGATGGTGACATCGGCCATTTTGCCGTTGGTGAGTTTCTCGATGAGCTCATACACTTGCACGGGGGTCATGCCGGCGGCAGACTCCACGATATCGCAGAAACCGAGATCTTTGATACGCTGTGTGCTCTTCGGACTGTTGGCGATACCGATCACCTTGCCGGTGACGCCCACGCGCTTCTTGGCCTCATAGCAGCAGAGCATACCGCTCTTACCACCAGCGCCGAGGATAACGACGGTTTGGCCGTATTGGCACAACTTAGCGGTTTGGGCAGGAGCGCCGGCCACATCCAATGCGGACAAAGCGAGTTTCTCAGGCATGTCGGTCGGGATCTTAGCATAGATGCCGCTCTCGAAAAGAATAGCTTTACCCTTGATGTCAACTTGGTCAACCTCAGGACGAATCTCGAGGATCTCATCAATGCGCAGCGGGGTCAGGGAAAGACTGACGAGAGTGGCGATGCGGTCGCCCTCTTTGAGGTCGATTTTACCCTTCAGCGCGTCGCCGATTTTCTCAACCTTGCCGAGGAGCATACCACCGGAGCCGGTACGACGGTTACGGTGTTTGCCTTGCAATTCAACGTTCAGCAACATTTCTTTCTTAACTTCTTCCATCACTTGCTCAACAGAAGCGCCGGGACCGGCCTGTTCTTTGGCGTAATTGTGAATATCGGTAAAAGAAGCGGAGTCGATATTCAAGGTCTGGACATCAATCAAGATCTCGTTATCATAAATCTCGTCCATGTTGTTGTCAATCTTATTAGCCGGCTGAGGAAGAACACCTTTGGGTTCAATCACACGGTGGGTACCGTATTTATTACCTTTTTTTTGCATATTACGTTGATTTTTAGGTTTATACTATTGCTTTCTCTTGTTTGCCGAAAGCGGTGCAAAGGTAGTTTTTTTTTGATAATATTTATAGTCACACAGAAAAAAAGAAATTCACATGGATTGTTAATATGGAAAATGCTGAATTTGTGCTTATTTGGCACTTCTTCCCATAATATAATCGGAGATGGCGGCGTAAATGGCACGCATCCGCTCGTCATCCAGTGCCATCATCTGCTGTCCCATCACCACCGTGTCGTGGCGTGCGGCCGGACCGGTTTGCGCCTCCTCCGGCGACATGGTTTTGAGTTTCTCCAGTGTCTGCTCCATCAACGGCATGAGCAGTTCCAACGAGAAGCCCTCCTTTTGGAGCAGTTCATCCGCCATACCGTACAAGGCGTTGCTGAAATTGCAGGCGAACACTGCGGCCAAATGCGCCACCGCACGCTGCCGCTCCGACATCTCACAATGCGTGGCAGACAATTCCGAAACAAGACGCATCACTTTGTCACGGTTATCGCCCAAACAGTCACTCTCCACACACAACGGCACCTTGACAACATTAAAGTCCATGGTTTTGGATAAAGTCTGCAATGGATACACCACTCCGAACGACTCCGCATAGGGTTCAAACATGCGCTGCGACACGGAGCCCGCCGTGTGCAGGGCCAATGGCATCCGGAACGGTACTTCCTTTAAAATTTCCGGATACGCGTCATCACGCAAGGCAAACAGGAAAATCTCACAGGCGGGGTTCAATTTCCGCAAGTCATCAATAGCCTCTGCCCCTACCCTGTCCGCCAACACGCGCGCGTGGTCAAGGGCACGGCTGTACACCTGCCCAATGGCAAACTCCTTGGAATCAGCCAGTCTGGTGGCTATCCATGTGGCCACATTGCCGGAACCTATAAGCGCTATCATCAGTAGTTGAATTTACTGCCACCGACAAACTCACGCAATATGGATGTGCCCGGGATGGCGACTTCCGGAATGGTCTTGAAAAACGACAAAAACTTGAGCAAACGGGTAGCTTCAGCATATTCCACGCAGGTTTCGGGAACCTCGTTCAAGATGGCGGTAGCATAGGGCTTAAGCACACCCAACTCGAAAATCAGAGAAGTGTTAATCATCTCATCGGCGTTTTCCTGGAACGGGAAAATATTTTTCTCCTCGCCATTGCGCACGCTTCGCCAACGACGCAGCGTGTCCACAGCGGAATATCCTCTATAGTTATAATCTCGCACTATTCTTCTGATCAGTCGGTTATCCGTGGTCGGGATGGGATTCTGGCGATCAATGGAGATGCTGGTAAGCGCGGAAACGAAGATCTTGAACTTCACCTCATCGGGCACCTGTTCGGTAAGTTTCGGATTCAGGCAGTGAATGCCTTCAATCACCATGATGGATTTCTCGTCCAACTGGATGGACTTGCCAGTCCAAAGCTTGGTGCCATTGGCAAAATCAAATGTTGGCAGTTCCACTCGTTCTCCGGCAATCAAATCAGCCAAAGTTTTGTTGAAAAGCGGCAAATCCACCGCCTCCAGCGCTTCAAAGTCGTACTTGCCGTTCTTGTCCTTCGGGGTTTCATCGCGTTCCACAAAGAAATCATCCACGGAAATCTGAACGGGATGGTAACCGAGCACGCCAAGCTGTACGGAGAGTCGTTTGCAAGTGGTTGTCTTTCCGGAACTTGAAGGACCGCTAATGAGCACCATCTTCACTTCCGGGCGGTTTTTGATGGCGTCTGCCACCGAAGCGATGCGCTTCTCCTGGAACGCCTCCGCCATGAGGATGGTATCCAACGCTTTGTCTTCGGCCACAAGACGGTTCATTTCATACACATACGGGACCCCCATCTGCTCTGCCCACTCTTTTTGTCTTTGATACACGGAAAACAATTTCGGCAGGTGGCGCGTTTTGGGCAGCACATTAATGTTTTTGGAGGAAGGCACTTTCAACAACATCCCACTTTCATATTTCTCCAATCCGAACATTTTGAGATAACCTGTGGAGGGCACCATGAAACCGTAATAATAGTTCACCACATCGCCCAGCGCATACACGGATGTGAAGATACGGTCGCGATTCTTGAACAGTTCGAACTTGTCTTCCAATCCATGATCCTGAAAGAGTTTGACCGCATCCGGAGTGAGCATACCCACACGCTCAATCGGGAGATCCTTATCCACCAGTTTGCGCATCTGCTGGTACAACCGTGAGACCAGGTCTTCGGTAAGCGGTTCGTCCATATTGGTGATAGTGCAATAGCGCCCGCCGGAGATGGAATGCTTGATATGGAGCTTCACACTACGCGGCAACAGGTCGTCCACCGCCTTGCACAACAGGAAGTAGAGCGAACGCACATACATATCGTGCCCGTAGGTGGAGGAGTAGTCAAAAAAATCTATGATGGCCGGCTTGTGAATACGGTAGGTCAAGTCTCGCACTTTATTGTTCACCAATGCGCCAAGCACATCCGTTTCCAGTTGAATATGATGTGTTTTGATGAACTCTTGCAGCGGAGTGCCATAGGGAACCTCCACCACTTTTTTCATCGTTATGCAGTATATCGATACAGTTGACATATTATAAGATTTAGAGTGGCAAAGATACAAAAAAACTTTAGAGAATGGAGGTGAAGACGACACATGTTTGGGGATGGGGTGTTATTAGGGGTTGACTAAAACACCATTTCAAAATCCAACATCCAACATCCAAAGTCTAAAGTCTAACATCCAAAGTCCAATATTTTTTTTACCTTTGCACACTTTTTTTTAGAGATTTTAATCAAAAAAACTGCTTATGATTAGCGCATATTTACTCATTGCGGGATACTTTATTTTCCCCATCATCATCATTTTATTATTCAACAAATACCGCTGGGCGCAGAAAATCGGCACGGTGATTCTGGCGTATGCCGCCGGTATCATTGTCGCGTTGCTCAACACCGCATTCGGGTTTCTGCCCGCGCAGGGCGAGGCGGGCGCCGAACTGCTCACCTCCGTTCAGAAAAACCTGATGAGCGTGTGTGTGCCGCTGGCCATACCGCTCATGCTGTTCAACTCCGATTTCAAACTCTGGACCAAATCGTTGCCCAAAACGCTGGCCGTACTGTTGGGCGGCGTTGTTTCTGTCGCTATCGCCTTAGTGGCGGGCTACTTCATCTTCCGGACAAAGGATTTCGGCTCCGCTGAGGAGTTCAAGCGCGTGGCCGTCATGATGACTGGCATCTACACGGGTGGTACGATGAATTTCGCCGCGTTGGGCGAGATGGTGCATGCCGACCCGAACACCATCAGCATCACGCTGGCGTTTGAGGAAATCGTCACCCTACCCTTTATCATTTTCATCCTGGCTGGCGGTTACAAACTGTTCCGCAAGTTCCTGCCATTCAAGGATGAGACCTCCATTGAAGACAACATCAACGATAAAGAATTGATGGAAAGCACTTTCGAAAACTATCGCGGGATGCTGAAAGGGAAAACATTCGGCAAGATGATGATCGGCCTTCTGCTCTCCATCGCCATGTTGGGTGTAGGCGTGGGGCTCTCCATGCTTTTGGTGGGCAAAATCAACGAGTTGGTGGTCATCCTTACCATCACCACACTGGCCATCATCGCCTCCTTCAGCAAAAAAATCAGGGCACTGCCTAAGACTTTCGAGTTGGGCATGTTCTTCATCCTCATTTTCAGCGTGGTGGTGGCGTCCATGTTCGATTTGACCAAGATTGACAGTTCCTCACTGAACATCATGTGGTTCATCCTCTTTGTGATGGTCACCTCCATCGTGCTGCACCTCATCATCTGCAAGATTTGCAAGGTCAGCGGCGACCTGTTCACCGTGGGGCACATCAGTTTGCTCTGCTCACCCCCATTTGTGCCGCCCATCGTGGAGGCGCTGGGCAACCGCAAGGTGCTCATCAGCGGCATCGCCATCGGATTGGTGGGTTACGCCATCGGCACCTACTTGGGTTCGCTGTTCGCCACCCTTTTAGGTTTGCCCCTTTTCTAAAAATCTAACGCACACATCAACATACTCCGCACAGGCAATCCCTATGCGGAGTTTTTTTTTGAAGGAACCGTATTTTTAAAAAAAATTCTTATCTTTGCATCCCGTATTAAACATTGCTAATCATATCATTATGAAAACAGGTTTTGATAACGGGAAGTATCTGAAAATCCAATCAGAGCACATCAAGGAGCGTATTGCTCAATTCGGCCACAAGCTTTATCTGGAATTCGGCGGGAAATTATATGATGATTTCCATGCCAGTCGTGTGTTGCCGGGATTCCAGCCCGACAGCAAGTTGCGCATGCTCACGCAATTGCAGGACGATGCGGAGATTATCATCGTCATCAGCGCAGTGGACATTGAGAAAAACAAAGTGCGTGGCGATTTGGGCATCACCTACGACGAGGATGTGCTTCGTTTGCGCGACATCTTTATGGATCGTGGGTTTATTGTGAGCGGTGTGGTAATCACCCACTACAACGGCCAAGCCAGCGCCATGGCATACCGCGAGCGTCTGGAGCGCATGGGCATCCGCGTCTATTATCATTACCTGATTGAGGGTTACCCTACCAATGTGGAGCTCATTGACTCGCCAGAGGGTTTTGGCCGCAATGAGTATGTGGAGACCAACCGCCCGCTGGTGGTGGTGACCGCCCCCGGACCCGGCAGCGGCAAAATGGCCGTTTGCCTGAGCCAGCTCTATCAGGAGAATGTGCGCGGTGTGAAGGCCGGTTACGCCAAGTTCGAAACCTTCCCCATCTGGAACCTGTCCTTGAAACATCCCGTCAACATCGCCTACGAAGCCGCCACTGCCGACCTGGACGATGTGAACATGATCGACCCCTTCCATCTGGAAGCATACGGCAAAATGGCCGTCAATTACAACCGCGACATTGAAATTTTCCCGGTGTTAAACGCCATTTTCGAAGGCATATACGGCGAAAACCCGTACAAATCGCCCACCGACATGGGCGTGAACATGGCCGGTTATTGCATCTCCGACGACGAAGTGTGCTGCGAGGCCTCCAAAGACGAGGTCATCCGGCGCTATTTCACCGCATTGTGCAATGTGCTGGACGGGAAGGCCACGGAGCATGAGGTGAACAAGATTTCGCTGCTGCTCAAGCGCGCCCAAATCACGGCTGACAACCGGAAGTCCATCGTGGCCGCGCGCAAACGCAAGGAGGAAAGCGGTGTGGCCGCCTCAGCCATCGAGTTGGCCGACGGCACCATCATCACGGCCAAAACCAGTCCGCTGTTAGGGCCGAGCGCTGCCTTGCTGCTAAACGCCACCAAATACCTGGCCGGCATCGACCACAGTGTGAAACTCATCCCGCAAGAGATGATTGAGCCCATCCAAAAAACGAAAGTGAACCTGCTGCACGGGCACAACCCGCGCCTTCACACCGACGAAGTGCTGGTGGCCCTTTCCATGCTCAGTCTCCACGACGAGAACTGCCGCAAATCGCTTGAGTGCCTGCCACAGCTAAACGGCTGCCAGGCGCACACTACCGTCATGCTGAGTGAGGTGGACCACAAGATCTTCAAGAAACTGGGCATTGGCCTCACCTGCGAACCCGTACGCAAAACGAAGTAACCCACCACATTCCGCCGCCACCGCAGCGGAACCCCCAAGGTTAACCCAAAACCAACGCTGTGGGTTCCGCTTGCAAGCAAGCGGAATGACACACCAGCAAAACAAAAGCACAAATTTCGTACTTTTGCATTTTCAATCTTTTGCAATCTTATGAAAAGAATATTCCTGCATAAAGGCAAGGAGAAATCCCTGCTCCGTTACCATCCGTGGGTGTTTTCAGGCGCTGTGGCCAGGATGGACCGTGACATCGCCAACGGCGACATAGTGGAGGTATGCGACCGTGACGGCAACTTCCTCGCCATGGGGCACTACCACGACAACTCCATCGCCGTGCGCATCTTCACTTTTGAGCGCCTCACGCCGTCATACGAGTTTTGGAAAAACAAAGTGGAAAACGCCTTGCGCTACCGCAACACCATCGGTCTGCTCAACAACCCCGACACCAACATGCTGCGCCTTGTGAACGGCGAAGGCGACGGGTTGCCGGGACTCATCATCGACTGCTACGACGGCAATGCCGTACTGCAATTCCATTCATACGGCATGTACCTACTGAAAGACACTTTCGTACAGGCACTTAGAGAGCTCCTCCCCGACCTGAAATCCATCTACAACAAGAGCGCATCAACACTTACCGACGCTGAAATGCCGGAGGAGGATGGCGTTTTGTTCGGCGAATTGACGCCTATCATTGGAAAGGAAAACGGCATCCCGTTCAACATTGACATTCCGGGCGGGCAGAAGACCGGTTTTTTCCTTGACCAGCGCGACAGCCGTGCGCTGGTGGGCAGCATGGCAAAAGGACGCCGCGTGCTCAACATGTTCTGCTACTCGGGCGGCTTTTCCGCCTACGCCTTGCGCGGCGGCGCGGCACATGTGGATTCCGTGGACATCTCGCACAAAGCCATCGAACTCACCGAACAGAACATCGCACTGCTCGGCGACGAAGCCGCCAGCCGACACACCGCCTACTGCGAGGATGTGTTCAAATTTCTGGAGAACATGCCCGACAAGGCCTATGACCTCATCGTGCTCGACCCGCCCGCCTTCGCCAAGCACCACCGCGTTAAAGAGCAAGGACTGAAAGGATATCGCAACATCAACCGCATCGCCATGCGCAAGCTCTGCCCCGGCGGGCTCTTGTTCACCTTCTCATGCTCGCAAGCCATTAGCGCTGAAGACTTTAGGACCATGGTGTTTTCTGCCGCCGCCATGGAAGGAAAATCCGTACGCATAGCCCATCACCTGCAACACGCCCTGGACCACCCCGTCAGCATCTATCACCCCGAAGGAGAGTATCTGAAGGGACTCGCTGTAGAGGGAGCGGATAGTATATAACCCCTATGAACTCCAAGGCCCTTCTTTCCCTCCTCCGTCTTGAGCGCGACTACGACCGCAAAAGCTTTGAGAATGCGGTCCAAACGGCGTTGCGCAACAATTACAACAACTCCAACTGCTGGTATCCGGTGGCGATAGGCGGCGACTATTACAATGCCGTGAACCAGCTGGTGGTGGAAGTGGAGTACACGGGCAAATACGCGGTGAGTCCGGACTGCGAGTTCGAACCGGGCAAAACGGTAAGTTTCTTCTATCGGGAGGACGAGCGCGACCAGCGGGTTACGCTCCTGCCCGACAGCTGCTTCATCTTGCGCTACGAAGGGCGGAAACTGCTGCTGCAGGCCAACTCCGCCGACTTCCCCACCCTCTTGCGCCGTTTGGCCGAAAAGCACACCATAGGCGTACAATTGGGCATCGACGAAACAACCTACCAGGTTATGGAAGACGCCCTGCGGAAAGTGCAGGATTGGGACAGCGACAAGTGGGTGCATCTGCGCGAAACACTCGCGGGCAATATAAAACCCCAAAGCCGCGAGTTGCCCGCCATGCATTTTGAAAACCTCAACCGGAGTCAGATCGAGGCGGTGAACAAAATCCTCTGCGCCCGCGAGGTGGCCGTGGTGCACGGACCGCCAGGCACGGGCAAGACCACCACCCTGGTGGAAGCCATCGTGGAGACCACGCGACGCGAGCCGCAGGTGCTGGTTTGCGCGCCCAGCAACGCCGCCATCGACTGGATCAGCACGCAACTCATTGCGCGGGGCGTGTCGCTGCTACGCGTGGGCAACCCGCTGCGCATCAACAAACCTCTGTTGGAGAGTACCTACGAGCACCGCTATGCCGCGCACCCCGACTATCCGGAGCTCTGGAGCGTGCGCAAGCTCCTGCGCGAGCTGCACGCCACACCTGTGCACGGACGCACACGCCACAGCCAACTCCAACGCCTGCACCGGAGGGCTGAGGAACTGGAACTGAAAATCCACGAGGAAATCATGCGCCAGGCGGAAGTGGTGGCCTGCACCCTGATTGGCAGCGCCAACCGCGTGCTCGACCACCGTCATTTCGGAACCGTCTTCATTGATGAGGCCACGCAAGCGCTGGAAGCGGCCTGCTGGGCCGCCATCCTGAAAGCCGACCGTGTGGTGTTTGCCGGCGACCACCAGCAACTGCCGCCCACCATCAAGTGCGTGGAGGCCGCGCGCGGGGGATTGAGCAAAACACTCATGCAGAAAATCGTGGAAAACAAGCCCGAAGTGGTCACACTATTGGACACGCAATATCGTATGAACGAGCAAATTATGAGCTTCTCATCCCGGTGGTTTTACGACGGGCGACTGAAAGCCGCACCGGAGGTAGCGCACCGCACGCTGGCCCCGTGGGACGCGCCGTTGGTGTGGGTGGATACGAGCGGGTGCCAATTTGTGGAGCGAACCAACGCCTCACAAAGCCGTCTCAACCGCGCCGAGGCCATGCTGCTCACCAACATCCTCAAGGACTATGTGCGCCAGATTTTCATCGACAGCTCGCTGTTTGAGAAGACCACCATCGGCATCATCTCGCCCTACAAGGCACAAATCAGCGTCTTGAAACAACTGGTGAACAAGAGCCACACGCTCGCCCCTATCCGTCACAACATCAGTGTCAACACCGTGGACGGTTTCCAGGGGCAGGAGCGCGACATCATCCTCATCAGCATGGTGCGCGACAACGAGCAGGGCAGCATCGGGTTCCTCAAGGACCTGCGCCGCATGAATGTGGCCATCACCCGCGCCAAACGCAAACTCATCGTGGTCGGCAACTGCAACACGCTAAGCAAAAACGAGTTCTACCGCGAACTGGTGGAGTATTTCCAAGAAAACGGGATTGTAAAAGCAGCGGTTGGGCGTTAGGTCGTTAGTTTTTGCCTTTAGCAATAGTTTTTGTGATTAATCATATTTCATTGTTCAGTCATTGTCATCGTTCATAGTTATTGTCCATAATCATCATTCCAGCCCTTTATCCAACACATTCACCCCATGGTATCCTGTTTTCTCCGAAATATGGGTAATTGCCTTAACAACAGACTGTTAAATTGGCATCGCTGGATTTTGTATGTCATTGTCTTTCTGATCGATAAAAATTTCCGGATATCCATTGCCAGTCTAAAATAACTTGTTACCTTTGCGCTATCCAAGACGGTAATATTCAAAGATTGGGGTTCTTAATTCAAAGCATGTTTTGAATTCCGGATTTTGAACTTTGAATATATTCCGTCGCGAACCTCAAAACAAAACAAAAAAAATATTATTATGAAAACAAACAATGTGTTTATCAATCCGCTGACCGATTTCGGATTCAAGCGTGTCTTTGCCAGCGAGGAGAACAAGGACATCCTCATCGCGTTTCTCAACGACTGCATCTCCGATCATGTGGGGGTTATCCGTGAGATCCGGTTCCTGCCCACCGAGTATATAGGACTTGCGGAGGCGGAGAAGAAATTGATTTTCGACATCTACTGCACCAACGAGCGAGGCCAGCGGTTCATCATCGAGATGCAGAGAGCGCGACAGGACTACTTCGCCGACAGGGTGATCACATACATCAGCCGCATCATCAGCAATGAGGCCAGTCGCGGTGCGCGTCGGTACGACATCCCGCCGGTTTACTCGTTCAACATCCTCGACTACAACGCCCCAGAGTTCATGGGCAGGGAGGAATATTTCTGGGCGGTGCACCTGAAGGACAACCAGAACCGAATTTTTTCGAAGAAAATCATCCTGTTTTTCATGGAATTGACTAAATTTGCGGCGCAGTTTCCGGATGAGAGGTCTCCGGCCTACAAGTGGGGCTACGCCCTGAAGCACATGTCAGGGATGTCGCTCAAGGACATGCCCGAGGAGGCGGGGGAGTTCCGGAAGTTGTTTGAAGTATGTCAAATGTCAAGACTCACAACTATGGAAAAGAATGATTACGAGAAGAGTATATTGGAATACGAGGATGTTCAGGATGCCTTGGAGTGCATGCGCCGGCACTCGTTGCAAGAGGGCTTTGAGCAAGGAATACAACAAGGTAAAGAAGCGCTCCTACAAACAGCGCATAACCTGTTGGAATTAGGGCTTCCTCTCACCGATGTGGTTAAAACTACAGGTCTGAGCGAGGAGGAGATACTCGCTCAAAGCACCTAATTGGATATTAGCATTTTTCCCGATGGCCAACAGCCAAAGGCTTTTCATCCCCATGCCACTCTTTCGCCAACTCCCCTCACAACAAATCCCCAACAGCACATTTTTTTTGTATATTTGCGGCCCTTAATAGAGAAATCATATTATGGCTTTCGCAAATCCTCTACTACTCATAGGCCTCGCCGCCATCCTTGTGCCGATCATCATACATCTGTTCAACTTCAGACGCTATAAGACGGTTTATTTCTCCAATGTGAAAATGTTGGAGGACATCAAAAAAAAGACCAAACGGGAGCAGACTATCCAACAGCTTGTCGTGCTGGCGCTCCGCATCTTGGGTATTGCTGCCCTGGTGCTCGCCTTCGCACAACCCTTCATCCCTGCCAACGGGCAGAAGAACAAACAAGGCAACCTCGTGACTGTTTTCCTCGACAACTCCTACTCCATGGAGGCCAACAGTGAGAACAGCGCCTTGCTGTATGATGCCATCGACGCTGCCAAGGCCATCGTGAACGCCTTCGACTTCTCCGACGACTTCGTGCTCACCACCCAGAACTTATCGGGCGAGGAGTCGCACATCCTCAACCGCGACCAGATGCTCGAAATGCTTGACCAACTGAAGATTTCTTCCAACAGCCACGCTTTTGACGATATTTTGGCCTTTGAGAAAAACACCTGCACCAACTCCCAGAAAAGCAATATAGTCCATTACTATATATCTGATTTTCAGCAGAATAATTTTGATATCGCCAAACTGAAAACCGACAGCAGCACCAACACATTTCTGATCCCCATGCCTTTTGAGGAGCGCAGCAATGTGGGCATTGACAGTTGCTGGTTCCTTTCCCCGGTATTCAAAGTGGGCAACCAAGTAACGCTGATGGCCCGCGTGCACAACTACGGAAGCAAAGACCTCAACATGCTGCCCGTGAAACTGTATGTGAACGACAAGCAAAAAGCCATCGCCGCCATCGACCTGAAAGCGGGCGACTACATCGACTGCCGCATGACTTACAGCATTGACGAGACGGGCACCCAATGCGCGCGCCTGGTCATTGAGGACTCCCCCATCACTTTTGACGACGAACTGTTTTTCACCTATACAGTCACCGACAACACCAACATCATTGCCATCCAAGACAAGGAAAACAACCGTTTCCTGCAATCCCTATACGGGAAGGATTCTGTTTTCAACTATCAGGCAATGCCATACACGCAAGTCAATTACACCTTGCTGAAAAACTGCGATGTGGTGATCTTAAGTGAAGTTCCCAAGCTCTCATCCGGTTTGGCTGATGAGTTGTCGAAGTTCGTCAAGAGCGGTGGCACACTGCTGGTATTCCCCGCCAAAGAGATGGACAAGAGTTGCAAACAATTCCTGAGCAACCTGGGCAGCGGCACCTTCGGTTCGCTGGTGAAGAAAGAACTGAAATGCAGCGGAATCAACACCGAAAGTATCTATTTCAAAGGTGCTTTGGAAAACCAGAACGAGCATCTGGACATGCCTGTCACCTTGCAGCATTATACTATTGGCAGTGGGAAAAGCGGCAGCGAGACCATCATGCTGTTGGAGGACGGTTCACCGTTATTGAGCGTTTATCCGGTGGAAAAAGGCAAGGTTATCCTTTCCGCCGTGGCCATGAATGACGAATATGGCAACGCGCACCGCCACGCATTGGAGTTTGTGGCCCTGCACAACATCGGCATCATGAGTGCCATGCAAGGCAAACTCTACAACATCATCGGCACCGACCAGATGCAATCTATCCCGCTACGCAGCAATTCCGGCGACGGCAGCATCTCGTTGAAAGCCCGAAAATCCAAAATGGAGTTCATCCCCGAACAACGCAGTTTGGGCAACGAAACCGCCCTCTATTTCCACGACCAGGTGCAAGACGGTGGTTTCTATGACATTCTGAAAGATGGGGCCGTCATTGGAACTTTGGCCTTCAACCAGAACCGCAAGGAGTCAGACCTCAACTGCTACACGGAGAGCGACCTTAAAAAGATGGCAAAGGCCTCCGGAGAAAACCTTGATGTAATCAGTGCTGACACCAAGAACATCGCCAAAAGCATCACCGACAAACTCAACGGCAAGCCCTTATGGCTGTACTTCCTCATACTCTCCCTACTCTGCTTCCTCGCCGAAATCACCGTGCTGAGATTCTGGGGGAAACCCAGGGCGCTGAACGAGGGGAAAGATGAAAGAGTAAAAGAGTAAGAGAGGAGAAGAAAAAAGAGTATCATTCAAATTTTATAAGACTTACGAACATTACAAACTTTTAAACCCAATAAAAAAATGAACAAAGACTTATTGAAACTGTATCCCCACGATTTGTGGGAGAATTTTGCAAACCTTTGCGATTGCCCGCATCCTTCCAAACATGAAGATGCTGCCATCAAATGGATGAAACAATGGGCAAAAGACCACAAGGTGAAAGTGGAACAAGACAAGACCGGCAACCTGTTGTTCACGGTTCCGGCCACCAAAGGCATGGAGAAATGCACACCTGTAATTCTGCAAGGCCACACCGACATGGTGCCGCAAGCCGACGATCCGAAATTCGACTTCCTGAAGAACCCCATTGAGCCCATCATCGACAAGGGCTGGGTGCGCGCCAACAGAACCACCCTCGGTGCCGACAACGGTGTCGGCGTGTGCGCCGCACTGGCATGTGTCACCACCCCTGGCGTGAAACACGGTCCACTGGAGATTCTGGTCACCATCGACGAGGAAACCGGCATGACCGGCGCTTTCGGATTGAAGAAAGGTTTTGTGAAAGGCAAAATCCTCATCAATCTGGACTCTGAGACGGAAGGTGAAATGTATGTGGGTTGCGCCGGCGGTATGGACGCCAACTTCGAGCGCAAATACACCACCATGCCCACTCCTGCCGACATGAAGGGCTTCCAGCTGACCGTTACGGGTCTGCACGGCGGCCACTCCGGCATGGACATCAACCTGGGACGCGCCAACGCCAACAAGATTGCCGTGCGCTTCCTCACCAAAGCCGTTAAGGAATACGGCGCTTGCGTAGCTAGCGTCTGTGGCGGCAGTTTGCGCAACGCCATCCCGCGTGAGGCCATGGCTGTTTTAGCCGTTCCCGCCAAGAAAGCCACCGCTTTCAAAACCTTCGCCAAGAAGTTCGAAACCATGGTCAAGGCCGAATTCTCCGCCACGGAAGAGAACATGTCCGTGACCGTGAAAGCCGTTGACACCCCGAAGAAGGTAATCCGCACCAAGGCCCAGAACCAGTTCCTCAACATGATTTTCGCCATTCCCAACGGCGTGCTCCGCATGAGCGACTCCATGGAGAATCTGGTGGAAACCTCCAACAATGTGGCCGCCATCAAGGCCGAAAACGGCACAATGAGCGTCATCTGCCTGCTCCGCAGCTCTGTTGACAGCGCTAAGGATGCCCTAGGTGACAGAATGACCGCCATCGCCGAACTCGCCGAATGCGACATCGAACTCACGGGCGCTTACCCAGGTTGGAAACCCAATATGGAATCTCCGATTCTCAAGACCTGCCAAAAGGTTTACAAAAAGAAATTCAACCAAGATCCCAAGATCATGGCTATCCACGCCGGTTTGGAATGCGGTCTCTTCGGCTCATGCTACCCCGACTGGGATATGGTATCCTTCGGCCCCACCATCGAGCACCCGCACTCCCCCGTTGAGCGCGTCAACATCGACTCCGTGGGCAAATTCTTCGACTTCCTCGTGGAAGTGCTCGCCAATGTGCCGAAGAAATAATGAAGATTCATCATTCTAAGATTAAAGGAAGCACCGGAAAGTGCTTCCTTTTTTGTTTTAATGCTCCACGATGAAAACATCCTGATATTTATTATTTTTGCAGCCAAAAACAAAATATCATGATTGTTTGCATAGCAGAAAAACCAAGTGTGGCCAGAGACATCGCCAAAGTGCTGGGTGCCAACCAGTCACATGACGGCTATATGGAAGGTAACGGGTATCAGGTAACCTGGACATTCGGTCATCTGTGCACCTTGAAAGAGCCACACGACTACACCCCGATGTGGAAACCATGGGCTTTGAGCCGCCTGCCCATGATTCCTCCGCGGTTCGGTATAAAGCTGATTGACAGCGATTCTATCCGCAAACAGTTCGGTGTCATTGAAAAACTGATGCAGAATGCCGACCGAATCGTCAACTGCGGTGATGCCGGCCAGGAGGGCGAACTTATCCAACGGTGGGTGATGCAAAAGGCGCGCGCCACCTGCCCCGTCTCACGCCTTTGGATCTCCTCGCTGACTGAAGAGGCCATCCGCGAGGGCTTCTCCACGCTCAAGGACCAATCGGCGTACCAATCCCTATACGAAGCGGGACTGTGCCGCGCCATCGGCGACTGGCTGCTGGGTATGAACGCCACTCGGCTCTACACCCTGAAATACGGCCAATTCGGACAGGTGCTCTCCATCGGGCGTGTGCAAACCCCGACACTGGCACTCATCGTGAAACGCCACCATGAAATACAAAACTTCCAACCCAAAGCGTATTGGGTATTGTCAACCTTGTACCGCGACACCACCTTTACGGCCACGAAAGGCAAATACGAATCGCAGGAAAAAGGACAGGAAGATTTGCAACGCATTATCGGAAAGCCATTTACCGTAACCGATATATCCACCAAGAAGGGAAAAGAAAACCCACCAAGATTGTTCGACCTCACCTCCTTGCAGGTGGAATGCAACAAGAAATACGGTTTCTCCGCCGAGCAAACCCTGCAACTCATCCAAGGGCTATATGAGAAGAAACTGACCACCTACCCTCGCGTGGACACCACCTATCTGAGTGATGACATCTACCCCAAATGTCCGCAAATCTTACAGGGAATGCACGCCTACAGTCAGCTGATTGCGCCTTTGAACGGCAAGAAACTGCCCAAAAGCAAAAAGTACTTCGATAGCAGCAAAGTCACCGACCACCATGCCATCATTCCCACGGGAGTGCCTGCGCAGAACCTCGGACGCGAAGAGAGTGCGGTATATGACGAAGTGTGCCGCCATTTTATCGCCATCTTCTATCCCGACTGCGTTTTCTCCACCACCACAGTGATGGGGCAAGTGGAAGAAGTGTCCTTCAAGGCCACCGGCAAGCAGATTCTGGAACCGGGCTGGCGCGTGGTCATCAAGCCCGCCAAACCATCTGCCGAAGAGAAAAACGACGAGGAGAAAGAAAAAGACGAAGAGAAGATATTGCCTAACTTCGTGAAAGGCGAACAAGGCCCGCATGAACCAAAATTGGCGGAAAAATGGACCAATCCGCCCAAACCTTACACGGAGGCCACCCTGCTCCGCGCCATGGAAACCGCCGGCAAACTGGTTGATGACGAGTCGCTGCGTGAAGCCATGAAAGAGAACGGCATAGGGCGACCTTCCACGCGCGCCGCCATCATTGAAACCCTCTTCAAACGCCGCTATGTGCAAAAGACACGCAAAAGTTTGGAACCCACCCCGACCGGCATAGAACTCATCGACCTCATCCATGAGGAACTGCTGAAAAGTGCCGAACTGACCGGCATTTGGGAAAAGAAACTGCGCGAAATCGAGCAACAGAAATACAATGCGGCACAGTTTGTGACAGAACTGAAACAAATGGTCACGGAACTGGTGCGAGAAGTGATGAACGACAACTCTAACCGCCGCGTCACCATCACTCCCGAGAACAAAAAGGGGAAGAAAAGCTAAAAGATACGGCTATTGCCCTGGCGCAACTGTTCGTCGGTAGGCACCATTTGTGTGATTGTGTCCACATTGAGCTCCACCGGAGGACCGTAGATCGTGCGCTGACTGTTGGTCTTTGGCTTTTGACTATTGACCGTTGTTTGTTGGGCGTTGGGGGTTGGTTGTTGACTATTCGCTGTTGGCTGTTGGCTGTTAACTGCTGGCTTTTGACTATTGGCTTTGGGCTTTTGACTTTGGGGATTGGGAAGTTGGGCGTTGGGCGTTAGTTGTTGGGGAACAGTCGCAGGTTGTTGGTTATCCGATTCTGGATTTTGGATTCCGGATTCAGCATTAGAAATTGGATCGTTGGGTTGCTGGATCGTGTATTCTGATTCTTGGGCTTTGGATTTTGAATTCCAGAACGCTATTCCTCCGACCGTCAGAGAGACCACCACAACCGCAACCATCGAAACAATCCATGCGGACACGCCAGTCTTGAATCCCGCGCGTTTGGCAAAGCTTTTCCAAGCGGACGGTTTGTAGGAGTACTCCGCCTTTTCAACTTTATCTTTTATCAATTGGTCAAAATCTGCCATATTATTCATTATTCATTTTAAAAATCTCGTTTTTGAGGCGGGTGCGCGCCGCGTTGACATGCCATGCCGATGTGCCTTCGCTGATATCGAGTTGCTGCGCGATCTCGCTATGGGAGAAACCGTCAAACACGAACATATTGAACACCGTGCGTGTCATAGGCGGCAGCTGCTGAATCAGCGAGATGATGGCCTCGGAAGACATCGTTCCGATGGCGGTATTCACATCGTACCCGATGCGGTCGGTTTCCGCCACCTCGGCAATGTCGGTCAGCTCGGCTTTCGGACTGTACTTGCGCCGATAGTCCAGGGCCGCATGGAGCATCACCCGTTTCATCCACGATTCGAAAGAACCTGTGTTTTCATATTTGTCAAGGTTAGAAAACACTTTCAAGAACCCTTCACTGAGCATATCCTCCGCCTCATCGGTACTGTCGGCATAGCGCATACAGAGCCGGAGCATGGGACTGTAGAAATGTTTGAACAGTTTCTGCTGTGCTCTTGGATTTCCTTTACGGCAACCCTCCAACCAGCGAACTATTCTGACATTCTCGTGCTCACTCATTATGAATAACGAAAAAAATAATCGGAACCTTGGGTGTGTTTCGAAAAAAAAACGACTATTTGATGAATTTTATTCCTAAAGACACGATTATCGTGTGCTGCGTAAACGAATTACCGGACGATTGCCCGTCTTTCAATTTATTGAACAACTTGTCTGACGCCAAGTCGTAGCGGGCATCCAGTGTAAAACGCCAGAAATCGAAACCAAAGCCGACTTGTCCGGCCCACTGCAAGTTGCCATTCTCATCCAAGAGCGGGTCTATATCCTTCAAATTACTTCCTATGCGGAAACCGAAACGGGGACCCAGAAACAGATGCACCTTGAAGTTCTCCTTGTTAATGAAATTGTAACCGAGCAGAACCGGAACATCAATAAAATGTTGTCTGAGTTCAGTATTTTGCTGAACCTCGCTCACAAAAGAACTGGGATTATTGATTTTGGAGCGTTTGAACGAATAACAGGCCTCGGGTTGGAAATAAAACTGGTCGCCGATGCGCATAAAGATGCCTGCGTCAGCGCCAGCGGCAAGACTGCTGAGATCCTTGTAGTTCGTGCCATTACCGGCCACTTTCACTCCAATGGTAAACTGCGCATTCGCCTGAAACAGAGAGAGTCCGGCAATTACCGCAACCAGGCAACAAAGACGCTTAAAAAAATTGTTCTTTATCATATTTTCTTTACTACTCAATATTTAATAATATTAAAGATTAAAATTATGTAACGCAATAACAATTAAAATATTGCAAAAAATCAACGGCAAATCACACACCAACTCATAAAAAAAGCACCCGCATTACCTGTAGGTGCTTTGTATGATGTGATTCCGCTGCGACTCGAACGCAGAACCTGCTGCTTAGAAGGCAGCTGCTCTATCCAGTTGAGCTACGGAACCATCGCAGTTTCAATAGAACTGGTCGGGATAGCCTGATTCGAACAGGCGACCTCCTGCTCCCAAAGCAGGCGCGATAACCGGACTACGCTATATCCCGTTTTTGCGGCTGCAAAAGTACACTTTTTTTCTTTTGGTTGGACACATCGGTCGATTTTTATTCTTACTTTTGCCGCCGCTATGACAGAACCACGCGATATTAGAATAGAAGACTTCAATTACAACCTGCCCGAAGAGCGAATCGCCTTCTTCCCGGCAGCCCAACGCGACCACTCCAAACTCTTGGTGTACCGCAACGGCAGCATCACCGACAGCCGCTTCGACCACCTGGCCGACTTCCTGCCCGACAACTGCCTGCTCATCTTCAACAACTCCAAAGTGATACACGCGCGCCTGCTGGTGCACAACCTCACCGGCGCGGCCATCGAGATATTCTGCCTGGAGCCCCTGCGCCCCACCAACGACCCAGCCACCGCCTTCGCACAAACCGGCGAGGTGGTATGGAAATGCATGGTGGGCAACGCCAAACGATGGAAACACCCCTTGCAAATTATCGTACCCATTAACGGCAAAGAGGTGACCGTGACCGCCACCAAAGGCGAAAACATCGAAAGCACCTTCGAGGTGACCTTCCGCTGGGATGACGACACCGTTTCCTTCGCCGAATGGCTGGAGCACTACGGCAAAATTCCTCTCCCACCCTACATCAAACGCGCCGCCGACGCCAACGACGAGCAACGCTACCAGACCGTCTATGCCAAGCACGACGGCTCCGTGGCCGCCCCCACCGCCGGCCTCCACTTCACTCCAGAAGTGTTTGACAGTCTGCGAGAAAAGGGTATCGACACCGACTTCGTGACGCTCCATGTGGGTGCCGGCACCTTCAAACCCGTCACCAGCGAAACCATCGGCGAACATTACATGCATGAGGAGAAAGTCGTCATCACCGAAGCCCTCATCGAGCACCTGCTCCGGAGCCAGGACAAGAAATGCGTGGTTGTGGGGACCACCGTCGCACGCACACTTGAGTCGTTGTTCATCATGGGCGCAAAGTTGCACCTGATGCGCCCCAACCCACTCACCGTCAGCCAATGGGAGATCTACGACGATGCCGACCTGCGGACCGTCACTGTGGAGGAATCTCTCACCGCCCTCCGGAGGCACTTGCAGGAACAAAACACAGACCTGTTGCGCGGCGCTACCAGTTTGATCATCCTGCCCACCTACCAACCCAAAATGGCACAAGGCATCATCACCAATTTCCACCAGCCGCAAAGCACGCTCCTGCTGCTCATCTCCGCCTTCGTAGGCAATGAATGGCACAAAATCTATGAACACGCCCTGCAACACGACTACCGTTTCCTCAGCTACGGCGACTCCAATCTGTATCTTCCATAAAACATTCCAAACAAGCGTTTTACTCTTCAGAATGTGACATAATGCCGCAACTTGTCCATCAGTTCCGGATAGGCATGCGTGATGCGCTGTAACTCGTCAAAAGAGGTAATTTCCCCATTCTTGCTCCGATAATTGAGTATCGTTTTCGTCAAATAGGCGTCAAAATAGGGATGCCGTACCATCTCCGCGTATGTGGCAGTGTTGATGTTGATTTTGCGCACCTCATTCGCATGAAGCACAAAATACTTTTCCAACAAATCCATCGGAATGCCTTGGAGCACATACACTTCCTGCAATTGAGCAAACGAGTAAAAACCACCCAGGCGATCGCGGTATTCCACCAGCTTCGCCGCCCGCTTGGCCCCAAACATCGGCACTACCGTAATATCCGTGGAGTCGCAACGGTTGATATTGATCCTCACAATCTCATACATCGGCTGCTTGCCCGCTTTGCCGTTCTTAGGTATCGTATCCCCATAACCATTCTGCCTTCGGTTTGAAGCGTACAACTGCTGCCGGGCGCGCTCCACAGAATCACGCAAGGCCTCTTGTTTCAGATTAAATTCCTCAAATACAGAAGCATACGCCTTCACATCCGTATCCAATGTTGTTTCACCATCATACAGATAGTAAAAAAGATAACAACTTAGAGTAAAGGCCAATAGCACCAACGATGCCACCCATTCGCCGCTTGTAAAATCGAATTTCGTTTTCATGCGGCAAAAATATAAATATTTTCAATAAAATTTAAATTTTATTGAAACTTTTTTAAGAATTATTTTCTTAAGAAAACTATCGTATAATGGTCAGCGAACCGTTATAGGTAATGGTCTTGGCTCGTCCTTTGTAATAGAAGGAGAAATAATAGACACCGTCCGAAACTCCGGAAGCGTCAAACATCTGACTGCCGAGTTGGATTTGGCCGTCACGAGAGAATGTGTCATAGTTGTCGGCCTCATACACTTTCTTACCCCAGCGGTCAAAGATGACCAGTTTGTTGTTCCGGTAACCGTCTGGATCCTCGGCATGCAAACTGGTATTCAGGTTCTCAATGGCGAACACATCGTTGATACCGTCTCCATTGGGCGTAATAACATTCGGGAACACAAGATCCTGCTCAATCACTACCGTATGCGTAATCTCATCCCCACAACCATTGCCGGTCTCTATACGGAGCGTCACATCATAATCGCCCCATTGGCTATAAATATGGTCAGGTGACACTTGGAGTGTATCCGATTCCCCGTCTCCAAAATCCCATCGGAAAGAGGCACCTTGGGCCGTCATAACGGTACTGTCCGAATAGTTAATGAAATGCACCAGTCCGCCATTTTCACCCATCATGGACACCTCAGGATCGGGTACAAATTCAGCCAAAGGACGCACACTCACATCCAAAGCATTCCATTGGTACATCGTATCCGTGCATCCATCCTTGGTGGTGGCCACACACATCACGGTATAAACACCCGCATCTTCAATAGTAAACACGGGTTCCGGAAGATTGGAGGCATACTGCATATGCCCTGAATTGTCCAGAATCTGCCACTCAAAACTTGCATCATCCGGATAGGAATGATTAATGGCACGCAAAGTCAAGGGTGTACAACCTTGATGTTCAGACAGCTCGAAATCCGCAATGGGATTCTCAAACACTGACAAGTTCAATGTGTCTGTTCCAATACAAGTACGTTGGGCAATAGAATTGTAATATGACAAATTTGCCACATAAGCGCCCGCACTGTACACCGTAATGGACGGGGAAACATCGCCGGTGTTCCAAATACAGGACATCCCATATGGCATTGTATCCACCGACAAAACGGCCTTGTCGCCGTAGCATACGCCAAAGTCTTCGCCCAGGTTCGGATCCGGACTCTGCACCACATGAACAAGAGCCACCGTGTCGTAATCACATCCGAAATCATCCGTCACATGGAAGTGATAGGGAACCATACCAGACTGTACGAAGCGGATATGATGATCGGTGGTGCCCGGACCTGTAACATAAGTTGAATCCGTATGCACGGAATACTCCCAAGTTTCAGGCAGCAGGGCGGAATCCAAAGCGAGTTCCCACTCGGCAATGTATCCGTTATCGCCGCTCCATCCGTCAATCACGGTCAATGTCCAAGTGCCGTTCAAACTGCATCCGACCAAAGACGAGAAGGATTGGTCGGGACGGTAAACCTGTGTCATTGCCGCCATATTGGTGGAGTCTATAATATTACTATGGATATTCTGATTCTCATACACATGCCGGTTTCCACGGGCATATTGGTAACCGTACACCGGATTAGTGTTTTCAGACCAGCAATAATTCCACGGCTGGCCAATGGGGTTAAACGCTGGATCACATTTCTCGGCGCTGCTGTTCGCATCGCCCACCACTCCGAAATGTGCCTTGTGCGAAACCCCTCCGGTTTGTGTCCACCCCCATGGCTGTGGTATGGTGCTGGCGCATGCGGCCGAGCCTGAAGAACCGTATTTGTTCATGATCTTTACCGTCTGCTGCTCAGGGCAAGTCAACGCTATATACAGATCGCCCACATAGGAATGTTCCATCTTGATGCGGAGATACAGGATATCATCCGGACTGGTAATATGGGAATGCGCTGTGAACGAGGTGAATTTCACCGGTGACTGATAAGCGCATCCCTGACCGCAGTTCACACCATCCGGCAAGAATATGGTGTCATGCACCGTCAATGCCGCATCCTGCTCGCTGCGCATCGAATCCGCAATCCGTACGGTATGTCCATGCCCTGTGCCGAAAGTGACATCCATCTCCTCCCCAGAGCAAACCGGACCTATACGGGCGAGTTCTCGAATCGGGGTCTTGGATGTGCGCACGCGGAAAGATACGGGCTTGGTGGATTCGCAGCCCTTGACATCCACTATATTGATGGATACATCATACCCACGGCCTGGAATAAACTGGTAATCCAGAACATTGTTTCCGTTCGTCTCGAAATCTTCAAACCCCAAATCCCATAAAAAAGTTGAATTGGCATCAGACTGGTGGTAATGTGCGTCATTTTGAGGAAACACACCATGTGCCACCAGGTGCAAGGTGTCATACCCGCAAAGATTGACATAGGCGAATCCGTCGCTTTCCACACGCGGATAGTGCGACGACAGCACGGAATCAAGTTCTATGAGGACCTCCTGACAGGGTGCCGAACATGATGTGGTCAACACATAGCCCGTTCCTACATCCTGCTGGTCGGACACAAACTTCAGCGTAATGGCTCCGCTTGTATTGCCAACCGATGCGGTGAACACGATTGACGAAGATGTATATGCCCGAATGAGAGAGTCGTTCAGGGCTACAAGAAGCGCATTCGGATCATCGGTGGAGGAGTCATAGATATAGAGCGTGTCGGAAGGATGCACATTGAAAGCGCTAACTTCCACTATCACAGACACATTGGTTTGTGCCGGATCAGACGAGTATATGGTAAGCTTGTCGTTTCGGCTACTCCCATATCCCGATCCGGACCCACCATTGTCATAGATAATAAAATCACAACCGCGGACAACATTAATGGATCCTCCCATATTGATTGGTGTTTGAGCACTCACAACATAGGCTATGACAAACAACAAGAGCAGTAAGAATCCTTTTTTCATAACATTACGGTTGTCTATGGCATTTCAAAATGGTAGTATTGTAAAAAAGCTTGAAGATTTTCGTCAAACATCCGTTTGGAGTACACGATTATATAAGAGCCCGTGTCACCTAGCGGATAAACATTCAAAAAATATGGGTCCTGCGCCAGTGTGTAATCATACCGGTTGATGCATCCATCCGTCAGAATACGCTGATAATCACACGATTTTCCAGGTTTGACAAACAATTTCAGTTCGGGTTGCATCTTATAGGTACCCTCCTCTTCTGTCAGTTTGCCGGCAAGATAGCAGAAGGACACCAGATTATAGTGTTCGATGGCCAGTTGGGCGGGATTCTGTTTTTGCAACTCCTCTACCCTTTTCTGTCCTAGAATTTCATATAGACGACTATCCGCCCTAAACTCCGGTATTGGGGTTTGGGCGGATACTGCATAAGCGGCAAAGATCATCAATATCAGACACTTCAGCCGTCTCATGTCGCTATCGTATAATCGTTAGGGAACCGTTGTAGGTAATGGTTTTGGCCTTACCTTTGTAATAGAATGTGAAATAATAAACACCATCGGAGACACCTGACGCGTCAAAAATCTGGGTTCCGGGTTGGATCTGGCCGTCGCGGGAGAAGGTGTCATAATTCTTAGCTTCATAAACCTTCTTACCCCAGCGGTCGTAGATAATCAGTTTGTTGTTGCGATAGCCGTCAGGATCTTCGGGATTAATATCCGTGTTCAGATTCTCAATAGCGAACACATCATTGCTTCCATCCCCATTCGGTGTGATGATATTGGGGAATATCAGATCCTGTTCAATAACCACTGTGTGGGTAACCTCACTGGAGCAGCCTGTGCCTGACTCAAGCCGCAGCGTCACATCATAATCGCCCCATTGGCTGTAGGTATGGTCCGGGGACAGGTTCACCGAGTCGGTTTCGCCATCACCGAAACTCCAATGCACGGAGGAGAGGCCTCCATCCAAGAATGTGGAGTCTGTGAACGAGGCAAAGTGCACAAGTCCGCCAGTCTCGCCCATCAGGGATCTTTCCGGATCCGGGGTGAATTCCGCAACCGGTTGCGCATTCACATGCAGGTAGTTCCACCGCAGGACAGAATCGCTACAACCATCAGCCGTGTAGCAAATCAACTGCACTGAATAAACGCCTGGCTCATCCAGATGGAACACCGGTTCCTTTTGGTTTGAATATAAAATCGTATGCGCAGTCTCATCCAATATTCTCCAGCGATATTCAGAACTGTCGGGGGTTGTCCGGTTCAACATCTTCACCGTCATAGGCGCGCAACCTTCCACCACATTCGCCTCCCAGTCAAACAGCGGCATGGGGTAGAACGATATGTTGATGGTATCCGTGCCTCGGCAGGTAAGGGTGTTGGCATCGTTAGAAGTCTCCATAACCAGAATGTACTGGCCTGCTGACATCACCTCCAGAATTTGGGATGTATCACCTGTATTCCAAGTGTAAGTCGTATTATCCACCTCAAAATGAGGGTCAAGGACAGACTTCACGCCATAGCATTGAACCAAGTCCTCACCCAAATCCGGTTGGGGTGATTGCGTCACATGCAGCACCATGGTTGTATCATAGACACAACCTAAGTTATCTACCACATGGGCCACATAATCCACATCGCCCGCTTCGGTCGGGATAATCGTTCCTTGTTCGGCACCAGGACCCGTTATGTACACGGAATCCAACACCACATCATAACTCCAATCCTGGGGCACCAAGTTGGGGTTAAGAGCAAGCTCCCAACCGCAGACATAACCGTTGTCACTGCCCCAAGCGTCAAACACCTCAATAGCCCATTGCCCGTTCAGCGGACAGTTCTGCAATTTTTGGAAGAAGTTATCATCGGGGTGATACACATTGGTCATATTGGCCACATTGGTGGAGTCCACATAGGGTGATGAGGTTCCGTGCGGATTGTTCGCGGAGATGTGGTTACAGCTCTCGTACACCCATCCGTTACCGCACGCATACTGGTATCCTTGCGCCGTATTATTAGACCAGCAATAGTTCCAGCATGTGCCGATCGGACTTTGGGATGCGTCACATTTATCAGTTCCATCGGGTTCATAATACAGGCCGAAGTAAGAGCTGGTCGGACCGGGTGAGCCCTGCCATCCGCGGTCCGCTGACGGAATACTGGACAAGCAGGATGTTGAACCGCTACCACCATATTTCATGATGGTCGCATACTGTCCATTGGGACAAACCAAGCGAATATAGATATCGCCAATCCAGGAGTGTTCTATAGCCAGACGGACATACAGGATATCGTTCGGAGAAGTAATTTTGGCGGAAGAGGCAAAATCCTCAAAGGTCACGGGTGACAAATAGGAACATGTACCATTGCATTCCACACCATCGGGCAAGAAAATGGTATCAGCCACCGCCAGTGTGGTTGTCATCTGTTGGCTAACCGTATCGATCTGGATATGGGAGATCATATCGTAACCTACGGAAATATCCAAAGGTTGTCCTGTGCATATTTCAGGCAATTCCACCACTTCACGGATCGGGTTTGCCGATGTACGCACGCGAAAAACCTTTGGATTCGCCGACTCGCAACCATGGTTGTCCACAATGGTCAGCGTAACATCATAACCCGCGCCAGCTTCAAAATTATAGTTGAGTACATTTCCGCCTACGCTCTCGATAAGTGTGTCAGTCATACTCCAACGGAACAGGGAGGTGGCATCGCTTTGGGTATAGTTGAAGTTGTTGTCGGGATAACTGCCCCGCACCACCAAACGAACGGTGTCATAGGGGCATACATCCATATAGAAATGCCCGTCTGTAGGATCCAGGATCGGATATTTGGTGGATGCGGCAAAATCATACTGGATGTTCACACGCTGGCACAACTGCACACAACCAACAAGCATCCTGAAGCCTGTGCCCTCGCCGCTGCCATCGGTTTTGAAACGGACGGTCAGTTCACCATTGGTACGGATTGTGGCCGCATAGTGAAGCGTCACATTTCCATACACCGCCACCAGAGAGTCGTTCAAGACTGCCAACAGCATGGAATCATTCACATTAGGACCGTCATAGATGAAAACCGTATCACTGGGGTGCACATTGAACATGTCCAGCGGGATAGCCACCTCCACTGCGCCATGGTTGGACTGGTTGGAGATCAGGGTTATATGGTCATCACGATTCGCGAAATAGTTCCCATTCTCACCACCGCTGTCATAAAGGTTGAAATCACAACCGGTTTGCGGGGATACGGATGAACCCAGAACCAGCGTCTGAGTTTGGGCTTGGGCTGCGATTACGCCCAAAACGAACATCAATAAAATGGATATCTTTTTCATAGAAGTAAGGTTTCGATTAATAAACATATTGCTGCAGATTAGCGCGCTCCTCCTCCTCGTAACGGAATTTTGGAAGGACTAGCACATAATAACCAGGGGTATGCAAACGGATGGCATTCACCTTCGTGTCGTCCTGCGGCAAATCATAATCAAACGGATTGATGGCTCCGGTGCGGATCATCTCGGCCTCATTCACGCGGACACCGCTTTTGGCGTACTGCTCGATATAGCCCAAGACATTGGCACCTTCCACACTCTTACCCGCCACTTTGGCAAAGTTGGTCATTTTATAATTCAAACAGAAAAGCTTGGCGAAATCGTTCGCATACATCTGGTCGATCTCGGCTTGCGTGAACACTTGATACATCCGGTCGTTCAGCACAAATTCACTCTTCTGTTTCTGACAAAATCCCGTAAGCACCAGCCCCAGGATAAAACAAAACATGACGGTCTTTTTCATATTTTCAAAATCTTTATTAAAACTTGCAAAAATAATAAAATTAATAATAATAGCGACAAAATATTTTTCTTTTTATCTACTATGTCGCAAGCATGAAGAACAATGTTACAAAAAGGGGTTATTTTTTGGAAATCGGATTCTTATTATCTATAAACCAGCGCATTACATCCACAACATCGTTCTCCTCATATTGTTTGGAGAGCTGTGTCAGAATCTTTTTTTCATCGGTGCCAGCATTTTTCAACCGTTCAACATCCGCTAAAATCTGTTGAAACAAATCCTTAGGAACGCTTCGGCGGCCCGTTTTCAGGCAAACATCACAGCCGCCACATGGCGAACTGTTCTTTTCCCCGAAATAACACAGCAGCAACTGGCTCCGGCAAGTCTTGTCGTCGGTCACATAACGCCTGACGGCCTCCAGACGCTCCATGGCCTTTTGTTTCCGGTTCTCATAGACGACCGGATCAAAGTAGATGTACTTCTCCCGAATCCGGTCCTGCAGGAAAATCAGCAAGGGGATCTCGCTTTGCGGCTGATAGGAAAGCAGCCCGATTCTATGGAGCGTGCGCAAGCGTTCAACGACCTCTTCTTCAGGCAGTCCCATGCGGCTGGCGACCAGTGATTCATCAATCATGACATACTGGGTAAACACGCCCCCATAAGAGCGAAGTAGTGTCTTCACGAACTCGGCCATGTCCGGATTTTTCTCCTCATAATCCATCAATGCTGCGCTATCCATTTTGAAATGGATTTGGGAGGTTTCGCGCAAGTGTTCTGACAATGCGATCATGCCGGCGCACTCCAGAAATTTCACAGCATTGAAAAGTTGCACCACATCCATTTTCATCTGTCGCGCATGCTGTTCAAGATAAAACGGGTGAATCGAGTTTATGCCTGTCCCCATTTCAATATGGTAATGCTGGCAAAGCTGCTCATAGACCATACGCACCTTATCGAGCGGCGGGAACGAGAGTGTGTATGAGCGGGAGAGCTGGCGGAGGTCATTGGCGTCATAGAGCAGGATGGCCACGGCGGGTTTCTCGTCACGCCCGGCGCGCCCCGCCTCCTGAAAGTACGCCTCCAGCGAGTCAGGCACATCAATATGGACCACAAAGCGCACATCGGGTTTGTCGATGCCCATGCCGAAAGCGTTGGTGGACACGATAACGCGGGTTTTGCCGGTCATCCAGTCGTTCTGGCGCTGGTCACGAACTTTGGCATCCAGTCCAGCGTGGTAAAAGTCGGCGGAAATGCCGTTCTGGCGCAGGAATTCGGCCACTTCGGCGGTCTTGCGGCGGTTGCGCACATACACGATGCCCGTACCGGGATAGCGTTGCATAATACGGAGCATACGACCGTTCTTATCCTCCTCTTTCACCACAAAATAGGTCAGATTGTCCCGCTTGAAACTCTTCTGGAAAACATTTTCCGCCTTGAACTCCAACCGGAATTGGATATCCTTCACCACTTCAGGCGTAGCGGTCGCGGTAAGCGCCAGAACCGGCACATCCGGAAACACTTTCCGGATTTTGGCAATCTCGAGATACGGTGGGCGGAAATCGTAGCCCCACTGCGAGATGCAATGGGCCTCGTCCACCGCAATCATCTTCACGGGCATTTTCTCCAAGTTTACCCGAAATGTGTCCGTCTGAAGCCGTTCCGGAGACACATAGAGGAAGCGGTATTCCGGATCGAACATCACATTCTGCACGGCATCCTGGATCTGGCTGTAACTCATCCCGGAATACAGGGCCGCCGCCTTGATGCCTTTTGCGCGCAGATGCACCACCTGGTCTTTCATCAGGGCAATAAGCGGGGACACCACAATGCAAAGACCCTCCAGCGCCATGGCGGGCACCTGGAAGCAGATGGACTTTCCACCGCCCGTCGGAAGCAAGGCTAAGGTGTCTTTCCCCTCCAGTACCGAAAGGATAATATCCTCCTGCAACGGACGAAACCCGTCATAACCCCAGTATTCTTTCAATATCCGGTGGATCCGCTGCGAAATTTCAGTTTTCATAACAAGGTTGCAAAGATACAAAAAAGGGATGAGCGATTGCGCACTTGGCTTTTTGACATCCCTATATAAATGATTTTCAAAAACATACTGACAAACAACACCTTACACAATATATTCGCTTAAAATTCGTTAATAAAAAGCCGATTTGCCAAAAAATATTGTATCTTTGCCGACTTTAAAATTTGAAACAATGGGAAGAAAATCCTTTTTTTATATTATCCTCACTTTTTTATGTGTGATGTTTTTAGGGTCTTTTTCATCCTGCAGCACTACTCAAAGTGAGACCAAAGCCAAAGCAAGCTACTCTAAAAAACGCACGCGGCACCAGCCCAAGTGGAACTACACCACTTCACAGACAACCACCTATCACATACGGAAACATAACACCCGTAAGAGCCGCAACCACTGACCTTTCTAAACGACCGCTTGATTTATGAGAAAAATTCGCAATGCTATTTATATAGTACTAAATGTATTGTTTTTTGTCGCCACCTGCGGGCAGGCCATCGCGCAGGAAAACCACATCCAATTCAGCGTGGTGAATGACACGGCACACATCGACTCCAGCATCCCGGAAGACACGCTGGGCGACAAACTGAACTTCGACGAGGACCTGGCATCACTCGACAATGTGGACCACGGCGACGGCATGCTGTTCACCTACTTCAACTGGATGCCGGGATACGGCCTCTACCAAAACTTCGACATTATCCGTATTCACTATAGGCATGTGGGTTCCGCACCAAAAGACACGATTGTACTGGACGGATACCACCATCCCGCCAATTTCCAAAAGACCTCCGACTACGGATGGCGCCATCGCCGAATGCACCGCGGTGTGGACTTGGGTTACCCCACCGGAACCCCGGTCGCGGCAGCTTGGGATGGTCAAGTGCGAATCTCAAAAGGCAATAATACAGGCGGTTACGGAAATCTGATCGTGATCCGCCACGACAATGGACTGGAAACCTACTACGCCCACCTTTCCAGAAGATTGGTCAATCCCGGACAGATGGTGCACGCGGGCGACATTATCGGACTGGGCGGCAACACCGGCCGCTCTTACGGCTCACACCTGCACTTCGAGATCCGTTATTTGGGACAAGATATCAACCCAAACCGACTGGTGGATTTCGCCAACTACAAATTGAAATATGACACTATGTATGTGTCCGGTTACAGCGTTTCCACACCGGCTCCGGTCCAAAAAGACCCGACACAAGCCGCACCCGCGAAACCCCAAACCTCCGTCGCCTACTACCGTGTCCGTAAAGGCGACAATCTAGGCAGAATCGCACAAAAATACCACACTACTGTTTCCAAAATCAAAAAACTCAACCATCTCAGAAGCGATTTCATCCGTGAGGGCCAGCGCTTGCGCGTCAGATAAACTCTCGCCATGAGACGGTTACTGTGCCTATTCCTTCTGCTATTCAGCGTGACAACACTCACGCAAGGGCAGGCATATTCCGAAGATTTCAGTTTTTTCCGTTCCGGCCAAATCGCCGTTATCACCCATAATGACACATTGGCATACCCGTGGGCAGGCGGCATCAACGCCATACACTTCTCCGAAATCGATTTGGACATGGACGGCACTCCCGATTTGTTTGGCTTTGAAAAACACGGGAATCGAATACTCACATTCCTACGCAGAGGTGAGCACTACGAATACGCTCCCGAATACGCCAAGCGGTTTCCCGAATTGCACGACTGGGTGATTCTGCGTGACTACAATTTCGACGGCAAACCCGACATCTTCACTTACGGTTTAGCCGGCATCCGTGTCTTCCGGAACACATCCACCTCAACCCTTGATTTCCAGTTGGTCACCGATCAACTGCAAGCTTATTATTACAATGGTTATGTCAACATTTTCGCTTCTCCTGACGATTATCTGATTGTGGAAGACATAGACAATGACGGACATTTGGACATCCTAAATTTCTGGGTATTAGGAAAATATGTTCATCATTTAAGAAATCTGAGCAATGACCCGGAACTTTTTGACTTTCATCTGGAGTCGGAGTGTTGGGGGCACTTTGAGGAAGCCGCCGACAACAATACCATCACGCTCTTTTCCGACTGTAACAGCAAAAACGGAGTTGAAGAGGGACCTGTGCGCCACACCGGCTCATCCATGATGCTGCACGATTTTGATCACAACGGATTGAAGGATGCGCTCATTGGAGATGTTGATTCTCCGAACCTGATCCTGCTCTACAACCACGGCACTGCGCAGGATGCCCGCATGACCGCCCAGGACACGGCCTTTCCGCCGAGCAATCCTGTAAGATTGTTCTCCATGCCTGCACCCTCACTCATCCAACTGCCTGGCCACGATTCCCCTGCCCTGCTCGTTTCTCCTTCAGACCCTTCGTTGAACAAGTCACAGGACCTCAACAGCGTTTGGCGGTACGATTACGACACTGTATTGCAACAATATGTACTCTCCAACACTGCTTTTTTACAGGAAGAAATGCTGGACGCCGGCAGCGGCTGCCGTCCTGTGCTGTACGACTGGAACAACGACGGACGAATGGACCTGTTCCTCGCCAACTACGGCAGTTTCGACAGTGTGGCGTTTGTCAACGGTTTTCCCGTTCCCTACTTTTCCTCCTCCATCCAATATTACGAAAATGCAGGAACTGTTTCACAACCGGTTTTCCAACTGCAAAACGAAGACTTCGGAAACTTGAAACAATTGGGATACAGAGCATTGCATCCCACATTCGGAGATTTTGACGGTGATGGTTTGGTGGACTTGTTATGTGGTTTGGAAGACGGCACATTGCTGTTGGTGCACCACGATCGGCTGGTCTCCGACTCTGGCAGATTTGTCCCTAACTTCATGGACATTGATGTCGGCAAATACAGCACGCCCACCTTTTTCGATTTGGACCAAGACGGACGCAACGATCTGATTATCGGCAACCAGCGCGGACTGCTGAGTTTTTACAGAAACAACGGCATTTGCGGAATACTCAATTTTGAGCACATCACCGACTCGCTGGGTGGCGTGGATGTCCGTGATCCTGAGCAGTCCTATTTTGGCTATAGCGTCCCCTGTTTTTACCGTGACTCTTTACATGGAACGGCGCTCTTCTGCGGCAGTGAAAAAGGCAACATATTCTATTACAAAGATATAGACGACAATCTTTATGGGATTTTTTCTGATGGTGGAATCATTTGGGAAAGTGAGGACGCAAGCTGTCATTATTGCGCTTCTCAACTGCGGGAGGGCCGGCGCGCGGGTGCCGCCATCGCCCGTTTGGACGGAGATGCCTATCCCGACCTCATCGTGGGAAACTACGCCGGCGGTGTCACTTACCTCCAAGGCAGGACGCCTGTTATGCACCATTCGGCGGTTTCCTATCCTACAACCACCCCATTCCGCGCATTTCCGAACCCCACCTCCGGAATTTTGACCATCGAAAGCGACATCCCGGTTGAAAACGCCGTGTTTTACGATATCACCGGCCGAATCCTATTTCAATCGAATGGGAACAACTTCAATATCAGCGCACTGCCCGATGGATTATATATTTTGGAAATCAACCGCAACACCCGAATGAAAATCTTAAAATCAACGAGATAAGCCAAACAAACGACAACTATGATCATCTTCCACAACAACAAGCCCATAGAACTCAACAATCAGGCGGAATTTGACAATTTCGCCCGCAACTTCCGCATCATCCACGCCGCAGGCGGCATCGTGCGCAACGAACAGGAAGCGATTCTGATGATTTACCGTCTTGACAAATGGGATTTTCCGAAAGGCAAGGTGGAGGCGGGCGAGCAATATGCCGAAGCCGCCATACGCGAAGTGGAAGAGGAAACTGGATTGAAGGACATCACGCTCGGTGAACCTCTGCCCAGCACTTTCCACACCTACGAGTTGCGTGGCGAACCGATCCTCAAGGAGACACATTGGTATGCCATGCGCGCGCACAGCCAGTCGCTGACTCCGCAAACGGTGGAAGACATCACTGAGGCAGTATGGGTGCCCTTTGAAGAAGTTGGTTCCAAAATGGAATCCTCCTACCCGTCGTTGCAAATGCTTTGGAAATTGGTTTCCAAATCCATAAAATAAGTTCCAATTCTCTTGCTTTTAGGTAATGCTATAGCAGTTGACCCAACATGGTGGTCCATTGGTTAGGATTCCGCCGTTCACAATGTTCACGGCGGAATGGTGTGCCGCACACACCATTCCGCAAGACGCTATAGCGTTGAGCGGAAACCACAGCATAATCAGGTCAACTCCTCCTATTATAAAAAACATTATTTTTGCTGCCTCAAAATAAAATAATCATAGGAAAGAACAATCCCCACAACCATGCGTAGTTCCCTATATCCAAATCCGATCATTTCTCATTGTAAAAGAATTTTAGTTCTATTTTTCGGAATAATACTGACCAACGGCGCTTCGGCGCAAAACATTTCCGGATACTGGGAGGGCATCTTGCGTATCACCAAACAAGACTCACTCACCATCGGCATGTTGGTGGAGCAGCATGGCGACTCGTTGAATGTGGTGATGGACAGTCCAGACCAATACCACAATGATATCACCACAACAGAACGAAATTGGGGCGACAGCACGCTTGCCTGGAAAGTCAGCGACCTCGGCGCCTCGTTCAGCGGCAAACTTTCCGCTGACGGGCAGCGTATTGTCGGCACATTCAAGCAAAACGGGAAACTGCCGCTAACCTTTGAGCGCGGGCACGAGCGCAGAATCATCCGCCGTCCGCAAACCCCGAAACCACCATACCCGTACAGCGAGGAAGAGATTCGCATCAAGGACAAAAACAAACGCTACAGTCTCATCAACGGCACGCTGACCACCCCTTCGGGCGCGCCGAAAGCGCTCATCATCCTGATTTCCGGATCCGGTTGGCAGGACCGTGATGAGAGCATCATGGGACACCAGCCCTTCCTCGTCCTTGCCGATTATCTCACCCGCCAGGGCTATGCCGTTTTCCGTTACGATGACTTTCCGCGGGCCGTATTCGCCAAGTCCACCACCTACGACTTTGCCGACGGGGTGACCATGATACTGGACTCTTTCGCCCGTCGCGATGACTTGGCCGCATTGCCCACAGGACTGCTCGGACACAGCGAAGGCAGCCTGATTGCTGAAATCGTGGCCGCCCGCGACAAACGCGTGGACTTCGTCATCACAATTGGCGGGGTGGCGCAAAAAACCACTGATGTGCTGTTGTACCAGCTGCGCGCCATCAACGAGACCGACAGCGTAATGACTCCCAAAGAAATCGACAATTCAGTGAGAATGTCTGACCGATTATACAAAGCGCTGGATAAAGCCAAAAACGAAAAACAGGCGGCGGAGATTCTCAACCAGACTTGGGCACAACTTTCCAGCCAGCTCACGCCTGAGGAACAAGAACGGTATGGTTTCACTCCGGAGCGCAAAGCCGCCGTCATTCAGCAGATGGTTTCCCCGTGGTTTTTCACTTTTGTCCACTTCGACCCTAAACCGTATGTCAAAAAGATGCGATGCCCCGTGCTGGCCATTGGTGGCGAAAAAGACCTGCAAGTGGATGTTGTCGCCAACAACCTACTCTTTTCCAAATATTTGAAAAAGAATCCGCAGCATCAATTTGTGTCAATTCCAAACGCCAACCATCTGTTGCAGTCCTGTATCACCGGCAACCCTGATGAGTATGGCAAAATTGAAGAAACCCTGAAACCCGAAGTGCTGGAAATCATCAGCAAATGGTTGCGGAAAAGTCTCTAATACAGGAACCCGAACATCCACAATGGAATAGTATTCTGATAGGCATATTCAATGTCATCTTTCACCACATATCCATCTACAACTTTGGCGAGTTGCTTCCTGCCCTTGCTTTTACCTCCAATTTCAAAAGTGATTCCATCTATTTCAAAATCGGAATCAGGTGATGCTTTCACATTATATTTTTCCCTCATCCAAGTCAGAAATACAGTTTCTCTAATATTTCCGATATTAGGTTGCTCTTCGGCAAGGGCATACGCCATATTCGGATTACTCAGGTATAATTTCTCCGGTTTTTGCAAGATTTTTATGCCTGTTGTTTTGGCCGGCAGCAAATTGATGAGTCGGGATTTCTCCAAATAGATGATGTAATCGGGCAATGTATTCCTGTTTATTCCCAAATCACGTGCCAACTCCGAATAATTCGGCTTATACGGAACATTCTGAGCAAGCATATACAACAACTTTTTAAGTTTGGAAGCGGCCGCGACCGTCATATCTGCATACTTTGGAATATCCTGTTCCACAGAGATTTGAACAACTCTTTTCAATCGTATTAAAAATTCTGGTTCCCTAAAAAAAGGATAATATCCTTGTTGCAGATATGTTTTAAAATAACTCAACGGACGCTCCTCCCCATATGGAAAATCCACTTTACCTTGAAGAATTTCCTCTAAAGAGGATGTTTTCAACTTCCACCCCTTCAGTAAATTCAGATATTCTCGGAACGAAAGTCCCGGCATGGTATATTCCACCGTTCGACGACTCAAATCCGCTCCGCCTTTTTCCAGATCTAAAATGGAACTTCCTGAATAGACCACTTTCAACAACGGCAAAGTGTCATATATCAGCTTGATTTCATGCGCCCAATCTGAATATTTATGTATCTCATCGATAAATAAGTATGTGCCGCCGGATTTGAAAAAATCTTGTGCCAGACCATACAATTGATGTGTTGAAAAATACAAATCATCCGCTTGAACATACAAGGTTTTTTCAATAGGCAGCTTCTGTTTAATGTGCTGCAATAATAAAGTGGACTTTCCCACACCCTTCGGACCCAACAATCCAATCAAACGACTGTCCCAATTAATATCTGAATGCATCGTTCTAAAGAAACGCATTGGTGTCAATTCCAATAAAATACGATATGTATTCAACAATCCTTCCATAAAAACAATAATTTTATTCGGATGCAAAGATACAAAAATTGCAATATGTATTATGCATTTTATAATAAAATTTGCATAAATAATATAGCAGTTATATAAAAATTCTGCTATATAAAGATAGCAAAACAACAAATCTTAAACTATATTGAAAACATATAGTCTTTTTAATTATGTTTCTTAAAACAATTCCCATCATGAAAAAAGTCTTTGTTTTCAGCATTATGCTGCTGGTTGCCTGTGCCAGTTCGCACGCGCAGAAAGAGTTTACCGCCAAAATCGACCACGCCACCGTTTATTTGCAGGGTGCCGCGCTGACGCACACCGCCACCGCTTCATTAAAAAGTGGCAGTTATGATGTCTTCATCAATGGATTAACTCCTGACATTGAGGTTAATAGCTTGAAAGTGACCGCCAACGGCGTGCTCATCTCCGCTTCCGAGTTCTCCAACGATTTCATCACCCCCAAGGAGGAGAGTGCCCGTATCAAGAAACTTCAAGACTCACTGGAACTTTACAAACGGCAATTGCAGGAAGCCAAGGACGAGCTGACCATGCATACGCATCTTCTGACCATGCTCACCGACGGCACGCTCTTCAACATGCAGCAGGAAAAAGGCACCGTTTCCATCGCCGACATCAACGCCAACATGGAACTCTACAAATCCAAAGCAGGGGCACTGCATCGCAGTATTGACCAAGACAACCTGAATATCGCCAAATTGCAGGAAACCGTGAATCGCATACAGAAGCAGTTGACACAAGACATGAACAAAGACAAACAGCGCACCGGCGTGCTTCGACTTTCCGTAAGCGTGCCCCAAGCCGTGAACACAGAATTCACCATCACCTATTTCACCAATATGGCCTCCTGGGCACCTTGTTACGACATCAATATCGCTTCCATGGACAAACCCGTCGTGCTGAAATCCAAAGCCCAGGTAAAACAAATCACCGGCCTTGACTGGAACAATGTGCGTTTGACACTCTCCAACGCCACCCCCAACCGCACTAAGGAGGCACCCGTATTCAAGACATGGTTTGTGGATTTCTTCACTCCACGGTATTACGCAAAAGGGGCAACTCTGCAAAGCAATAGTATCACATATTCGGAAACATCCGCCAAATTGGCATCTGCAGAGGGTGTGGCTTCTGTTGATGGAGCAATAAACAGCGTCAGAGGTAATCGTACCGCCCCGCTACTCATGGACGACTATGTGGATGTGGACATGCAGGAGGTGCATGTGAACTACAATATTGCCGTGCCCTACGACATTCCAGGCAACGGCAAAGCGCAACTTATCGATCTGAAGAATTACACCATCAAGGCGGATTACAAATACTACAGCATTCCAAAGTTGTCGGACGAGACCTACCTCATCGCCACCTTGTCGGATTACGAGCAATACAATCTGCTTCCAGGCTATGCCACGGTAACCTTTGACAACACCTTTGTGGGCAAAACCATGTTGCGTCCCAACGCCACGGAGAAGGCAATCTCGCTCACGCTGACCACCGACCCGAGAATCACGGTCAAGAGGGAGAAACAGAGTGATTTCTGCAGCACGAAGCATGTGGGCAACAGCACCACCGTCACCCAATCCTATCTGATTACGGTCAAGAACAACCAGACCAAGACAGCCAAACTAACCTTGAAGGAGCAGTATCCTATTTCCAACAATAAAGACATCGAGGTCAAAGTAACGGATGTGACCCCAGACGCCACCTACAACAAAACCGAAACTGGTGTGCTCACCTGGGATGTGGAGTTGAAAGCCGGCGAGACCCGCACTTTCAGCGTCACCTACAGCGTGAAATACCCCAAAGACCGAAATGTGAATTTATAGGGATTGGTATTTGGATTTTTTAAGATTTGGATAATCTTGTTTCTAACAAAAAAGATTATTTTTGCGCTTCAATTCATTGAAATATCTTAATTTAAAACACGAAAAAAAATGAAAAAAGTATTGATTTTAATGGCAGCTGCGTGCTGTTTGTCATTCACCGCATGCAACAACAACAAACCTGCTGAGCAACCGAAAGAATGCCCCGAGATGCAAGCTGAGGACCATCCTTGCTGCAAGGACATGACTCCGGAGCAGAAAGCCGAAATGGAAGCCTGCAAGAAAGCCATGGAGGACTGGAAGAACTGGGACAACATCTCCGAGGAGCGCCGAGTGGAACTGCTCAACGACCGCAAGGCCAAATACGATGAAATGCAGGCCATGAAGAAAGCCCAGGAAGAGAAGAAAGCCAAATTTGAGGCAGCTATGAACAACTGGGACAAACTCACGACCGCTGAAAAGAAAGCCGCATTCGATGAAATGGGATGCTGCGGCGGTTGCAAGAAGGGCGAAGGCGCCGGTTGCTGCAAAGGTGGCAAACCGGGCTGCTCAAAAGACGGTCATGGTCCGAAAGGATGCCCCAAAGACCACAAATGCCCTAAAGGCGAGAACTAAAATCCGATTCGATTGCGCAAGCAGTCAAGTCCGCAGAAACGCACCAGTGATTCATCATTGGTGCGTTTTTTTTTACCAAAACACGGCATAAATCACCACCAGCAGCACGCAAATGGCATACGCCGCGATATGAAAGTCGCGTTTGGTTTGGAACATGTCAGCGGTCAACGAGATCGCCCGCACATCGTCATCTTTCTCGCAGGTGCACAAGCTCACCATCACAATGATGGCCATGGTGAGCAGGCAGGTGTAGAACATCTGGTCGATAAAGGGCATGTCTATCGGGAAAAACTTGAGTGCCAGTGCAATGGGAATGGAGAGCACCACACCAGTGATGGCCCCTTTGTTGGTGGTCTTCTTCCAGAAAAGTCCTAACAGGAACAGCGCAAGAATACCCGGACTCACCAAACCGGTGTACTCCTGGATATACTGGAACATTTGCCCCACACTGCCGAGCAGCGGCGCAATCAGGCAGGCGATAACAAGAAACAATCCGGCGGAAATCTGCCCCACGAGCACCAAACTGACATCTTTGCCTGTCTTTTCTTTCACTTTCGGTGCTATGTACGGTTTGTAAATGTCCATCGTGTATATGGTGGATGCCGAATTGAGCATAGAAGCCAATGAAGAGACGATTGCCGCGGCTAACGCGGCGATTACCAATCCTTTAAGCCCTGTCGGAACAAACGAGCTGATGAGCCAAGGGTATGCGTTGTCGTTGTTGAGTGCGCCGTTGGCTTTGGTGAGTGCCTCCACCGCACCAAAACTGCCCTCCGTGTACATCACATAGGCGACAATGCCAGGGATGACCACAATGAACGGGATGAGCAGTTTGAGAAATGCCGCGAACGCCAGACCTTTCTGCGCTTCGGACAGCGATTTAGCCGCAAAGGCGCGCTGGATGATATATTGGTTGAAACCCCAGTAGTAGAGGTTGGCCACCCACAAACCTCCGATGAGCATAGCGATGCCGGGCAAATTGTGGAATTCAGGATTGTCTTTAGGCAAAATCAAGTGCAGCCGATCGCCTGCCACATCCGTGAGATGGCGTATGCCGTGCGTGACGGTGCCATCCGGACTGATGACATGCAGGGCGACCACGGTGGTGATAACACCACCCAAAACAAGCAAAAACACCTGCAATATGTCGGTCCATGCCACGGAGGAAAGTCCTCCGGTAATGGAATAGAGGGCGGCGATGACACCCAATCCGATAATGGCGGGCATAATCAGGGAACCGTCGCCCGTACCGATAATCGTATCGATGGCCTTAGCGCCAAGAAACAATACGGAAGTGAGGTTCACAAAGATGAACAGTCCTAACCAAAAGACGGCGAGGATGGTCTTAAGATTCCGGGAAAAGCGTTGTTCCACAAATTGTGGAATCGTATAAATACCCTGCTTTACAAACACAGGCATAAAGAATTTGGCCACGATGATGAGCGTAAGAGCGGCCATGAATTCGTAGGAGGCCACCGCGAAACCGCCCGCAAAGCCCGAACCCGACATGCCGATGAACTGCTCCGCCGAAATGTTTGCGGCAATCAGCGAAGCACCTATCGTCCACCACGGCAGCGACTTGCCTGCCAGAAAATAGTCCTCAGCGGTTTTGTCCTTATTCTTTTTGCGGTGGGAAATCCAAATGCCCAGTCCGACAATTAGCAGCAAATAGGCGGCGAAAATGATGATGTCTATTGTTTGAAAAGTGGGATTCATATTTCTATTATTACAATTTTGGAACAATGGATTCTTACAGTTTTTTCTGTTGCAAATCCTTTCGGTTCTGCCCGATATACACAAAATAGAGCACCAAATCCGTAGTCACCAGCAACGCGTTGAACACATAGAGCCAAATGACTATGTCATGGCTGTACAACGCCTTATGGATGATGCCGAAGATGTAACCCAACACAATCAAGGACATGAAAAGCGGACTTTTGCCAATCACCACCTTTGTTCTCAAGGACTTGGCGATGGACACCGGCCAACTGACCGCGAAACAGAGCAGAAAGAGGACTTCCCAAATGCTGAAATTTGTCATAGTAATACTGTTATTAGTTTTAGAGTTTATTGTCCGAAAATTTCCTTTCCTCGGCAGAAGCGGTGTTTAATCTGGCGGTCGTCGCCCAAATAGATGTATCGTTCCAGACGCTCCAGCAGTGAATAATTGTCGTGATTCAGGTCGCTGTCATCGATAATGAGAGCGTCAAACTCATAGCCCGGCTCAAAGCTTCCCACGCGGCCGAAGAAACTCCCCGCCGACTTTGTCGCCATCCAGAATGCTTCCGATAAAGTGAGGAACGAACGGTCATGATTCTGCTGATAGTACATTTTGCTCACCTGAATGGCATAAACCATCATCCGGAAGATGTTCAAATCGTGTCCACCGCTGATGTCGCTGCCAAGTCCCACGCACAATCCCTCGTCCAGGAACTGCCGGACAGGCGCCATACCGGACGCCACATTCAAATTTGAAGTGGGACAGTGGGCCACCACTACCCTATTGCGTCGCATCAACTCCAGTTCTTCGCCTTCCGTGAATACGCAGTGTGCCATTACGGTAGGCGTTTGTCCGAAGAGCCCATAACGATTGTAAGCATCGCCATACCAAGTGTTTTCGAGGGTCCGCACCAACGCCACCTCATCCTTGTTTTCCGAGAGGTGCGACTGCACGGGCAATTGATATTTGGCTGCCAGTTCGCCGCAGGCACGGAGCATTTCCGGGGTGCATGAAGGGACAAAGCGAGGCGTTATGATCGGCCGCACCAGCGCATCTGGAGTGTTAAATTCCGCTATCAGATCCTCATAGCCCAAAACCATCTCCCCCACCGGTTCCGAAAGCCCTTCGGGGCAATTGCGGTCCATAGCCACTTTGCCCACCAGCGCTCCCATGCCCGCCTCCTGGAAAATACGCATCAGCAGACGGGTGCTGTCTGTATGAATAGTGGCAAACACGCAAGCCCGCATGGTGCCAAAACGCCACAAGTCGTGGACAAACCGGCGATACATCCGCTCAGCGTAGGCCAAGTCGGCATACTTCATCTCCTCAGGGAAAGTATAGTTCTGGAGCCATGGCAACAATTCCAGATCCATGGCAATGCCTTGATTGCGGTATTGCGGGGCATGCACATGCAGATCGTTCATGGCGGGTATCAATAGGCAGTCTCCAAAATCCGCAACCTCCCAATCGCCACAATCCAACGACTTCAAATCAGACGCCACCTCAGACACACGCCCATCGGCATCCACAGCGACATAACCGTTCTCCAACACTTCGAAACGGTTTCGCTCCTTTGTATAAAGAATATGTGCTTTATATACCTTCTTCTTCATATCATCCTCTACCTGTTACTTCTTGCACAATGTGCAAGAACACACTATATATCCCGTCCTGCTTTCTTAAGCATTCGTCTTACCTTGCGATATCGCTTAACCAGCCAATCCTCAACCATCTCATTTTCCATTTCAGGAGCTTCCAGGATTTCGTTTTTGTGCCTTTTCAAGTGAGAGAAACGAATATAGGCTCCTATATGACGGCTCTTCTTATCATGGTAGATCTCATCAAACGGAATCAGCACGGCCGTATCCTCTATGTTATGCATCAAGCGGTTCACCGCTGTACCGAACATGAGCATCCGGGAAGTGATGGATATATAGGCCGTCATATTCGGCGGAACATTCACGCCCCTCATTCTGGCCGCCGTTTTAAGCAACTTGTAATCTTCCAGCAAGTCATCCTTATTCACAATCAGGTCCAGCAGTTCAGGATTGGAATCGGGCATTATCGCCTGGTCTTCCCAAGGACGCACCAGTTCATCCTTGTCTCCAAAATGCTTCCACAGGAAATGGTAAATCAAATCCCGGGCAATATGGTCGTAGGAAGGATATAGCGTAATCTTCCCAAAGAAATAAAGCAGATTAGGATACTTCATGATAATCGCCACAAGACCATCCCACAGGTTGTCAAAAGCGAATATGGACTTTGCCCCGTTCTTGGAACTCTGATAATCCGGAGCCACAAAATTACGGCCCAGTTCCAATACATGCGGCAGATATTCATCAATAAACTTTTGGGAAAAATGGAATTGGTGGGCACTTGCCATTATCGGTTGGCCTTTCTCATCAAACATTGCCTCCGAGCCAAAGAGAAAACGGTAGCCGCCAATTATCGCCTCATTGTCCGGATCCCACACAATCAGCTGCTTATAAGGTTTTTCCATCTTGTCGTATTCATCCAAATCCATGGCATTGCCTGTTGAACCGCCGGCCTCACGGAACGCCAGTTCGCGCAATCGCCCGATTTCGGTCACCACATTGGGGGAATCGTGCCAGGTCACAATGTAAAGTTCGTTATGACCCTTGTTGGTATCTTCCAACTTCTTGGATTTGGTAAGTTCCGCTTTAAGCAGTTTAACGGGTACGGGATCAATAATTTTTCTATTCATGATTATATAATTTGTCAGTCAATACTGGAAGGCCAAGGATTAGAAACTATACCCGCCATGTCAAGCATCGTCTTGTGCGCGAGATCACGCATACGCGCCACTTCCTCTTTCCGGGGGGTATTGGGGTTTGGTATGATGGGGTCACCCACATGAATGGTAACCAGCGGTTCGTCTTTGCTAAAGAGTTTGCGCCATCCGGTGCGAGGTCTGAATGTGATTACCATGGGGATTACAGGGAGAGCAAACTTGTAAGCCATGTTGAAAGCGCCTGTCTTGAAAGGTCTAAGCGGGGCATAGAATTTCCAACTGCAACTTTCGGGGAAAATGTGTATCCACTGTTTGCGGTCGTGAAGTTCATCCAAGGCCTTGTCAAACGCTCTCAGTCCGCTGCGTTCCTCCGGGATAGCGATGCCGCCGATGTTTTTCATCAGGAAACCATCCTTGCCGCGGAACGGTTGGGCATACATGGGAATCCAGGCCTTGCGGAAGCGCATCGCCTGCAGCACGCAAATCATATCCCACCGGTAAACATGATTACAGACGGTCATCATTCCGTTGGCAAAGAGTTTGCGGTTCTGTCGAATCTTCTTACGACCTTCTATCTTAAGGCCATAACGGATGCGGTTCACCGGAAATGCCGCTATCCAAGTAGCAAGATAAACAAGGAAATGCCATATTTTGAATTTCAGGGATTTGTCAAGATACGGGTAAGTATCGTCAAATTTCATATCCTTGAGTTCCCCGCGGATGGGTGCCATTTTCGTGAACGGATCCTCGGCAGAAAAGTCTGCCATGGGTTCTGGAACATACACTCCTTCCCTCACTTTGAAGTTCCTATATGCCGGGCCGAATGATGAATAGTCTTTTATCATGCCAAATTTCACAGAGTATTGGCGGATATTTCAACTAATCCGCAACGAAACTGCAAATTTAATAAAGTTTTTTGAAAATCAAGATGACCGAAGTATTTTTTTCGACCATCAATGCAACGATGTGGCATCTTTGCAATTCGAGGAAACGCCTTCATTTTCTGTAAAATCATTTCCAAATTCATTTCCGGCGTCCTTAAATACAAATTGCAGAAATTCGGATAAATAGAACCGCCAATTGCGCCAGACATGTCCTCCCGTGGACTTAAAATAGAAATGTGGGATTTGCTTTTGCTGCAGTTTTCTGGCAAATCGTTTGCTCTGCGGATGGAAGATATCCGTTTTGCCAGTGCCAATCCAATAGAATGTGTTCCGATTGTCTGGCAATTGCTTGCGGTGCACAATCGGGGAGAACAATCCCACATACCTGAAGTTGTCTCTGTACATGTTGGCAAGCACGGCCGATTGCGAGGCGCCTGCCGACAACCCGGCCACGGCACGCATATTCATGTCGGAGGATATACGATAACGGGCGGATATAAAGCTGTCCATTTGCGGAAAAATCCGCTCAAAATCCTGATGGAACCATGAGGCGTAACGGAGCAGATTTTGCATCAGGCCCACACTCTCGTCCTGACCGACAAGTCCTTTGGGGTTGGCGTCAGGCATCACGACAATCATCGGCTCGGCCTTGCCTTGCCGTATCAGGTTATCCACCATCTGTATGGCCCGCCCACGGTCATGCCAAGCCAGTTCATTGCCATCTATGCCGTGCAGCAGGTAGAGGACGGGATAGGTTTGCCCCGTGCTATCGTATTGCGGTGGCAAGTACAGCAGAATACGGCGTATCTTTCCACAAGTAGGATCCCAGAACTCGCAATGTTCCGTTTTCCCCGCCAGCGAGTCGGAGAGGCACAATCCCATTAAATCGGAACCAGATACAACAAACACACTTCGTTTCCCATTTGAAATACGGATTGAATCGGCATTGTTGGGATCCACCCGTTTTTGCCCGTTCGTCTTGAACCGGTATGTATAAACTTCCGGCGTGAGTGATGGCGTGGTATAAGTGAAAAGTCCGTTATTATCGGATACCATACGGGCGGATTTCAAGTTCTCCCGGTGGACATTGTACTTCTTGCTCCGCAATTCGCAGTCGCAATATACTCGCGCGCGGCTGCTTCCCGGATCTTTGAGTACAAATGTTACCGTACCATCCTCATTAACTATTGGAGAATGAGATGCGGAGGGTTGTGCTCCTGCCAAAACGGATAACAGCAGAAATACTATTATCAGAGCGTTTCTAATGATTCTTTTGGGCTGTTTCATTATCCGAAATTTCTTCCATCAGCATTTTTTCAAAATTTGCCACAGATTCGGTTATACTGTATTGCTTTACAATGTCAGCGTATTTCTGTTCCATCTCCTTCCTGGCATCCGGATGTTCAATCCAATAATCGATTTTTTTCGCCAGCAATTTTGGTTTTCGGGGTGGAAACAAACTGCGGCTGTCCATCGCGAACTGGGGCGTGGCGCTCTGTGAACTGCTTGAAATAAGCGGTACCAGTCCAGAACCCATTGCCTCCAAACACGAAAGGGACTCCAGTTCCACCTCACCTGCATGCACATACAAGTCCGCGTATCCCAATGCTTTCATCAGCTGCCGGTCGGACATGTAACCGATACGAGGCGGGTTGGTGAATCTTTTCGCTTTCCTGCGTAACTTTTTCTCACTCAATCCCGTTCCCACCAATATCACTTGTATCTGTTTCTCGTATGCCGAATGCCGGACGGCCTCCAAAATGGTATCCTGGTGTTTTTCAGGCGACAACCTGCCCACCATCAATACCACAAACTTACCGGCACACCAGGATGGTTTGTCGCATTTGTGCCAGAAGTATTGCGGGGGACAACCATTGCTGATAACATGCATTTGGCTGGTGTAACCGAGCTGTACCAAATAATCCGTAATAAACCGGCTCGGGCAGTGTATATGGCGGAAGAACTTGAAATAATGCCGATTGAAGAAATTATACATAATGGTATTTAACCATTTTACATTTTGCATGTGAAAGGATGCGGTCACATTTTCGGGTTGCACATGAAAGGCCGCTGTACAGGGTTTCCCCATTTTGTCTGCCATTCGTTTTGTTGCAACTTCCAACCCGAAAGGCATATAGCAATGCGCCACATCGCACCATTCCAATGCCTCTCGGATAACATCCTCATCTTTTTTAGCATACTTAAAACCATGGCGTTGGACCATTCTGTCAAACAGGGGAAGGTGGAATTCCGGCACCACAAAACGGTCGGCATCCGGTATTCCGGTTGTGAGAAACCTCACCTCATGTCCACGGTTTTTCAACTCTTCCGCAAAACGCTTGGCGGAAACACTTGTCCCATTATGGTTGTCGATGGTTTCAATAACAAAAAGTATTTTCATAATAAAGGATGTTTTATGCCGTTACTTTATAAAAACCACATTTTAAAATCGGCGGCAAAAATACCTCTTTAAGTGTTACAAATCCACTTTAAGTTTTATTAAGTGTTTTATAACATTGATAATCAAATAAATATATTTGTTAAAATTTGTTAATGCATAGAAAAAGAACCATAAAATAATGTTTCTGACCGGGCGCATTATTGAAAAATTGTACATTTGCGACCTTAAAAAAGTATTAAAATCTGAAAATGATATAGCCAATGAACACACGAATACATAATCGCATTGGGATGCTGCCGATACTTCTGTCCGTTTTGTTTATGTTCTGCACATCTAACACACAGGCGCAGGAAACCCTCGTCAAAACAGCGGCCATCCCGGTTTCATCCCCCTCGTCGCTTCGCTCGGAAGGGCTACTCACCTCCCATTGGGATCAGGATTATCCATACAACCAACTTTGTCCGAGAGATCCGATGAATAACGATTCTTATAGTTATGCCGGCTGCCCTGCCGTTGCGATGGCGCAGATTGTCAATTATTTACGGACGACACAAAACACCCGCTTTTCCGACAATGACGACTATTACCACAACTACCTCGGTCGCAGCTACAACATTGACGACGATTGGGAGACGCTACAATTTCCTTCTTTCCCGCAACTGAACGAAATGCTGGATTCCGTGGATGCTTCTTTTCAACGCGGCGAGGAACTATCCGATGAATTGGCCGCCGCTTTGATCTTCGCTTGCGGCACGGCTTGCACGCAGGTCTATTCCTCGCAAGGTTCCGGCACATTCGCTGTGAACCAGGCGTATGATGCCTATCAACGGTTCGGATTCACCAACTGCCGATTGTTTCGCACCCCCGATTCACTCATGTACGCGACCTTGATTACCAATTTGCAAGCCGGATATCCCGCCCACTTGGCTGTGGAAAACCCGCAAGGAACCGTTGGACACAATGTGGTGGTGGACGGCTACCGCGAATCGGATGGCAAGTTCCACATAAACTTCGGTTACGGCGGCTCTTTGGATAATTGGTACAGCATCCCGGATCCTGATTTTTATTACGGGATGACCAAGTTGGAGGGGATTATTGTGGATATAATCCCTTCTCCTACGGCTGTTCTGGAGTATTCCCTCCAACAACCTTTGGAAGTCTATCCCAATCCTGTTTCTGATGTTCTCTATTTGAAGAATCTCCCTTGCGAGCAGGTTAATTATTCCATTTTCAATGTTTTGGGCCAAGAGATTATGAATGGTCCCACTTTCGGAACAATTCCCGTGGCAGACTTGGAAAATGGATTTTATTTCTTGCAAATTAAGGGCAAGGGGTATCAGAAGACTGCTAAATTCGTAGTGCGTTAACGGTTCCTGCTTGTATTGTCAGTTAGCGCCTCCCTTCCCGCGTCCGTCATCAGGCCGCGTTGTTCCAGGTCAGCGCAGCGTTGCCGGTTGCGTTCAGTCCAATGGCTGTTTTTGCGGCGCGGCGAGAGGCGTTGCGCCAGGCGTCCGTCGGGCAGGCGCTTGCAGGTGCTGTCGATCCAGCCGAAGCAGAGAGCTTCCTCCACCACTGCGAGGTAGGGCAAACAAGGGCCGGGCAACGGTTCTTTGCCACGGTAAGTCGCCACCCAGCACTCCTTAGCGGAGGGGTGGTTTTCGGCGAGCCACTGCCGCAACTGCGCACGGTCGGTGTATTCTAAAAGAAGAGTTATTTCCATATTTTTTTTTATCTCAATCTTATCCAACGCCCCCATCACTCGCAGAAGTTGTGGTCCACCATCACCTGCTGTTCTACCGCGAACGGATGGGCAGTTCCCGCGTGACGATGCCTAAAGGGTGAGTTCTTTGCTATTTCAACATTTTCAGCAACGGCGATCGGCTCATGTCCGTAGGATTGGTGCCCGGAACGCCTTCAGGGACGGGCACGCCGAGTTCTTCAAAATGCTTGATCCAGTATTCGGGCAAATTTCCTTCGGCATCGCGCCAGTTCATCGGCTTCGACGGGAAAATACCGCCGAAGGCCACCTGGATGAATTCCGAACAATAGTAGGCATCATTGTCGGGCAGGAAGGCGTTGTCGTAGGGTTTCCCGACGAGACTTTTGGCACGGGTGATGACTGCAGCGGTGTCGAAGGGCACAGTGAGACGGTAGGTGTCGATATTCCCTCGGAAGAATCCGAGGTTGTTTTCCCTTTCGAATTGGCTGTAGGGTATTCGCTGCACACCCTTCTTTGGCGAGGCTTCGACGACCCACACATCGTCGGCGCTGTCGCGTTCCACCAGTGCCACATGGGTGTATTCGCCCGTGCTGGCGGTGATCGCTTTCTCCATGTCCGAGCGGTTGTTGTTCAGGAATATCAAATCCCCGCTTTGCAGGGAACTATAGCTCTCGTTGCGACACACCACATCAAGCTCCCCTAACCGGTCGCGTTGCTGCGCTTGCACGCTGACGGCCAACAGAAAGGAGATGACGAACAGGCCGTTTCGTATATTGAAAAGAGGATTGCTCATAAAAACAGAGAAAATGCAAAAATACTTTTTTTAGATGAATCAAGATGTCACAATCTTGTAATATCGCTTCCTTATCACCACTAACCGTATCAGCCAAATCGCGAAGAAGACATCGGACAGGATTTTGTAGAGCGGGGGCATCGTGACAAACCAGGAGACAATCCAGACCACCAAGTCTATGTCGAACAGGATGTTCCACAGTCGTTCGCGGTCGTGGAACATGCAGAGGACCTCACCGTTTTGCGGTATCTCCACCTGCGCGGTGGATGACAGTGACAGGTCGATGCTCTTGCCACTTTTGCCCAAACGCAGCGGGCCGCCGAACTGCACTTTAAGGCTGTAAGTTCCAGGCGGCGCCTCGATGCGCAGGTCGTGGTCTCTCATCATTCCGGCAAAAAAACCGTTGATGAAGACGGCGTGCGGCAACTTCGGCTCGTACCAGTGGCGGATATGGCGGACTGTCAGCATTATCCCTCAATCTCCTCCAACGCCCCCGTTTCCGAATCGATGATGAACCCGCGCACCACGATATCCTTCGGCACGAGCGGGTGGGTCTCGTAGCTATTCTGCGCCACGAAGGATTTGTTATATTCGATAATTTGGTCAATCATTGTCTCTTTAATTTTGGGTGGCAAAGGTAAGAATTTGTTGCGCACGGAACCCACACCCCTCACTCGCTGTAGTTGTGGTCCACCACGACCACTACATCCATCCCCGGCACCAAGGGCTGTATCTCGGCAGTGAGCTGCGCGATGAGGGTGGCGTCATCGTGGACGGAGATATCTGGGACCACATCGACGGAAAGCATCTTGTCGCGCTCCGAATAGTAGAAACCGTGTACCTGCACAATCTCTTTGTGGGCGGACAATGTCTGTATCACCTGCGTCTGCAATTCGGCCATCCGGTTCTCGCCGGTGGCGATGGCATAAACCCCGACGGTCATAATGATGCCGTGCCGTACGAACATCTGCGTGGAGATCTTGCGCGTGAGTCCATGGATGTCGTGCGCCGACATCATGTCATAGACGCTAACGTGCAACGAGCCGATCTTCACGTCAGGACCGTAGTTGTGGAGGATGAGGTCATACACCCCGTGTACGCCCTCGAACTCGCCGACCTCCTGCTTGATCTGGGAGGTGAGCTCCGCTGGGATGCTGGTGCCCAACAGCTCGTTGACGGGCGAGGCGAGCATCTCGATACCGGCCTTGATGATGACGAGCGAGATCAGTGCGCCAAGGTAGCCGTCGATGGAGACATTCCACAGCAGCATAATGCCTGCCGAAACAAGTGTGGCGAGGGTGATGATGGCGTCGAACAGCGCATCGGAACCCGAGGCCACCAGCGCGTCGCTGTTGAGCTGCTGTCCTTTGCGCTTCACATAGTAACCCAGCACCAGCTTTACCAATATGGCCACGCCGACGACCACCAGCGTCACCGTGGTGTAATTGGGCTCGGTGGGGACGAAGATCTTCTTTACCGACTCCACCAGCGAGGCCACTCCGGCGGCCAGCACTATCAGGGCGATGATGATGGCGCTGAAATACTCCACTCGTCCAAATCCGAATGGGTGCTCGCGGTCGGCAGGCCGTTGCGAGAGCTTTGTGCCGACAATGGTGATGACGCTCGACAAGGCGTCGCTGAGGTTGTTGACGGCATCCATCACGATGGCGACACTACCGGCCACAAGGCCAACAACGGCCTTGAACGCTGCCAGCAGCACATTGGCCGCTATGCCAACCCAGCTGGTACGGATGATTTGCGTATGACGGTCCATATTCTTATTTGTTTATGTTGACAATGTGGTATTTACGGCTGGCGACCGTCATGGTAGGTGCCGCCACTATAAGGGTGTAAATTCTCTTCATGATATGATGTGTTTTTATTTGAGAAACGGAACGGTTCGGGTGTTATTGTGCGCTGTCTCTTTGATAGCGTATTAGTTCGTTGCACGAATCATATTCAGGATGCGCTGGGCCCACTCCTCGTCGCTCTTAATCTGGTAGCGGTAGTTGCCCTCGGGGTCGGCGGTGAAACTGACCTTGTTGGCGCTGAAGCTTAAATGGCCGCGTGGCGATAGGGTGATAAGGCTGTCGCCCTCAAGCTCCTGCAGCGGAAGCATCGGGTCCCACATACGCTGCCCCGTGTTGCAGTCAAACTGCATGTATATCTGTTTTATCGGATGGATGTCGGTCCAGTCGATGTCGCTGATCACCTGTTCGGGTGCATATTCCACCATGTTGCCGGGAGCGCTGGGCGAGATGATGACGTCGACATCGTCGGGCCACATATCCAGCAGCGCAATTGTTGCTTCGGGATGCATCATCATGTTGTATCCGGGGCTGACCTCCTGTTCGGTGCCGGGTTCCAGTTTGGTGGCCATAAAGTAGAGCCGCTTCACCTTGCGGCGCACCAGCTCCACGCCCGATAGCGGCGAATACTGGTCGGGGCCGGAGGTTAGGAGATGCGCTATGGTGGATGGAATACCCGTAAGCAGGATGGTGACGCTGCCATCGTAGGCATTGGCCAGCAGGCGGCGGTAGAGGACATAACCGTCGGGAAGCGTCGAGTAGTCGCTGTAGGTGCGGGCGAAAAGCAGATTGCCATTGCTGTCGGAGGCCTGCGCTATGTGGGTGTAGTTGATATAGCAGAAACGCTCGTATGTGCCGTTGCGTTCAAGCGCCAAGGGCAGCGTCGGGAAACCATAGTAGTTATTCATCAGGTCGGCGACGGCGGCATTGGTGTCGCCCATGCGGTCCACAACCACGCCCAGCAGCTTGCAGCGACCCTGCGAGGCATAGCGATAGAGCAGCTGCAT